>WLWI01002662.1_pt1 | contig 15403 bp, 10 predicted proteins | sample 6701501 | NCBI WGS metagenome assembly WLWI01 (sample SAMN12718690, study PRJNA515312) | sponge metagenome | isolation source: marine sponge | host: Mycale hentscheli | place: New Zealand: South Island, Marlborough, Capsize Point | collected 2014-11-01
CTCTTCAAATTGCTTAAAATGTTTGGATCATTAATATCCAAAGGACATACAGTTGACATTTTCATCTGTAATAAAAAAAATGTTTGCAAGTGTATTTTATATAAAACAATTATTATTATTAACATACCGATACTTTGATAATTATCTTGCCTCCAGAAGATTTTGCTCTAAACCAATGCTTTTGTAGTCTGCTGCCTAAATAAATATATCATCCTGTAGTTATGAGCTTAAACAATATCATCGGATTGTTAAATTATGATTATATCAAAAAGTCTTTTAAAATTAAAACCGTTATTGCCTGCATTTATTAGAAAAAATTATTCGAAATAAAACTTAGTTTTTTTTATTATATGCAATTGTATTATAGAATTCACACAACATTCTGATGAATCTTGTAGTGACATCCTACATCAGCACAAACATTCAATCATGTATTAACTGCAATGTATTTTACAGTGTGATTTCTGGATTGTTATACTATTTTTAATTTTAATTTTTGAACCATATCAATTAAATGTAATACAATGAAGATGCTACAAAATAAGCAATACATTTCGTTCTTATTTTATTTCAAGCATAGTTTCTCTGTGCATTTACAAGTCACTAAATTGTCATTTTCATTTAGTCATTTTATCTTGGATGTGTTCGATTTATCATAATACAGTTAACTACACACATTAATACCTTTAATAACTTACCTAAATCTGGCAATGACTTGTATCGTTCACCAATAAATTCTCTAAGATCTTCTGCAAATTAAGATAATGAAAAATTATTACTAATATTTGCATAATTGTAAAAACTTTATACCTTTTTCTCTTTGTGATTCATTTATTCGTACAATGTTACGTTCTCTACGAGAGTCTGATCTTGGACGTGACATACACTCATCAAGTACTTTATCATTTCTTTCTGTTTTCTTCTTAAAAAAAGCAGTATTGTCAACAGCAGTAATGTCTAAATTAATAATATACATACACTCAGCATCTATGCACAAATGTATTTGTACTATTTTGAATTCATTTTTGAGACCATTATAACTAGAAAATTGTTTCATGTTATTCTGATAATTCTAGAAATTGATGTGGAATGAAGAATTTAAGATACATTTTTTTGTTGAAGAATAACATATCATAAACTAAAAACAAGACAATTTTGAACAACATTTAATTGGCATGTGTGCTTCGTGATTTGTCTTTTGGTTTATTTATTGTTCTGTTTTTTTTTAGGCTTATGTAGCATAGGTCCCTATTGGCTGAACTTTGCCCCTAGAAACATAAGTCAGTTTTTTTACGTTTTCATAAGATCGAATAAACAGCATTTTTTAGATATTATATACTGCATCACTGTATGATTACTTATTTACTTATGCAGAACGCCCACCATAACTGAAGTTTGTTACAGCTATTGCTTATCTAAAGAATATCACGACTATTAAATTAAATTTTATATAATTAAGTGTTTATAAGTGAATAATATATGTATTATAACCAAACCATCTTGTGGATGTCGTTCTAGTATAATTATATTGTTAAGAATACTCAAAACATAAATTTTGCCACGTATTTGCAGCTGCTGTAACAGAAGAATAAAAAAAAAGATTTTGTCAGTGAACTATGCTCCAGGCAAGTGTGGAGATTCCTGAACATCTGTTGCCACAGTAATTCTAGCTGTCATATGGTTTTTTAAAACTGACTGAGATGTAGTGCTATTCACAGTGTCAATCGACTGAAGACACATACTTTATAGATTACTGCAATGCACAGTCCCTTTGTTGATGACCATATGTCATTCCAGTAAAAAAATTTGGTCCTGCCATGGCTGGAGTGGCCAAAGTAGTTTCTACACCACTGACTACTAGAATATTTGAGGTTAATGAGCTTGTCAATATTATAGTTGTGATAATATCATGAGCTCACAGGTCATGAACTTGTGAATATTATTTTGACGATTCTTAGCACAGAATATATACATGTATATATTCAACGATTTATAATCATTTAACTATAATTGTCCTAAATGGCATGCACAGGTTGTAAAAAGCATTACATGTTAATAATTCCATTAATTTAAATAAGGTTAGAAAGTGAACAAAATTGATTGTGGCCACATATAGTCATATATTACAGTGAAGTTATCAGAGAGAATTGAGCTTTTAAAAACTACTGAAATACTTTTTAATATGTTCATGGTTTAAAAAAAGCTTGCAATTGACATAGCAAAAAAGGTAACATGAGTATTTGTACTTACAATATACTTTTCAGAATTGATTTGTTACTTAACTTGAATCCTTTCTGGAAGTGAACATGAGTATTAACCTTCTGCGTGCATGCACCATAGGTTTATAGTAGTCATCATGTCCATTTGTCTGTCTGTCTGTTAGTCTGTTAGTCCGTCAGTCTGTCTGTCCATCTATTATGTTCTAATTCTGGATATCACGGACAATGAACTGTTGATTTTGCTATGAACTTACTCAGAATGAAGATGTAGGACCTTAAATTGTGCCACTTTCGAATTTCAAGCTGGTTTTAAGAAAACGCGAAGCTTTCAGTTCTGCGTGGGTACTAGGTTTTGTTGGTAATGTAATTTTTCATCATGTTGTAATCACGTAAACAAATAATTGTTTTTTGTGGCTCATGTTAGCTTGCCTTGCTGCTGCTGGAAGCAGAATTTCATTTTAGAATGTATACGGGTTAGTGTCTCTGGAATGTTTAGCTTCTTCACTTTTGAAAGAGACATTGATGCCTGATTAGAATAACCAATAAATTATTTATTTTTGACTGAGATTATTAGTAATACCTAGCTAGTGTAGCACTGAGGTTCGCTCCTTTTGGTGATTTATTAACCCTCAGTGGACATACATGAGAGGATTACAGTAGTTGTCCTATTTGTGTGTCTGTTAGTATGTCTGTTTGTCTGCCTGTTCATCTGTCTGTCTGTCACACTTTTATTTTGGAGATTACTGACAATTAATTATTGATTTAGGAATGAACTTACTCAGAACGATGATTTAAGACCATTCATTGTGCTACTTTTTTATCTCGAGCTGATATCTGAGAAAACACAAAGCTTTCAGCTCCATATACTTCCTAATGCCACTTCTTAATCACATGAGCAAATAATTGTTGCTGCTCTTGATAGTTTTGCTTTATGCTGGGAGGTTAACTGAGTGCTGGAAGTGGAGTTTTGCATTGCAAATATAGACATGTAAGTGTCTCTGGCCTGTTCCGATCCTATCTTATGAAAACAGTATTTACATATACCATTTACATTGCTCGAGCTATATTGATGACTGATAAGAATAGCCAGAAAGTTTTCTTTTAGACTGAGATGCTTTTGTAATAGCTAGCTAGTTTATAGTAGTGCTGAGGGTTCACACTTGTATTTCATTAGCAATGCTTATGAAATAATATTATTGTCATTTATTACAAAATATTCATTACTAATTATAAGGGCAAAGAACTTGTAACTATTGAGTATTTCATACCTTTATTAGTATTTTCTGTTAAATTCTTGTTTTCTGTGTCTGAACAAAATTGATGCATTTCTTGAGATCCCTTCTCAACATCATTTGCAAAATCTATAATCAAATAAGACAATCACTAAATAAAGACAATTTTTTATTCTATATAATTACTATAATAACTGGTGTGAATTCTCGGGTAACAAAGACTATTTTGTAACACACAAATAACAATCCCTTACCTGGATATGCTCACCCCTTTTGTATTTAGCTGTATAAATATTTTCTTAATAATACTTTTAATGAATACGTATCATACACTGATAACGTGCTTATTACAATTAATTAGTAAATTAGTTAACTTGTTGCATATACAAATTTACATGTTTATGTGGAACCTCAGTTTTTCGGTTTACATAACCAGTAAATTAATTCAACATTGCAGCGATTTGTAGCTTCTTGTTCAAAATAATAACAATTACATAGTCTCTGCCACTTACTTGAACTACTTGTAACAGTGTATGATGATCCTTCATTCACTGTTGAAGGTTTAACTTCAGCCAAGCTTGAACTGCTTGTAATAGGGTATGATGATCCTTCATACACTGTTGAAGGTTTAACTTCAGCCAAGCTTGAACTGCTTGTAATAGGGTATGATGATCCTTCATTCACTGTTAAAGGTTTAAAGCCAGCTGAGCTTGAACTACTTGTAATAGGGTATGATGATCCTTCATTCACTGTTAAAGGTTTAAAGCCAGCTGAGCTTGAACTGCTTGTAATAGGGTATGATGATCCTTCATTCACTGTTAAAGGTTTAAAGCCAGCTGAGCTTGAACTGCTTGTAATAGGGTATGATGATCCTTCATTCACTGTTATTTCAGCCGAGGTCTCATCATTTGAAAACCGTGAGTATTTCTTACAGTGACAATATTTTTTCTTTTTGCATATTTTAAAAATAATGTAGAGTAGCCAACAGAGAAATGCTAGTAATACTATTGCACTAATCCCAGCAAATGAGCCACATATGATACAAGCCTGCACGGTACATATTAAAAGTTACACGAAATTCACAACAGAAATTATTTTTTTACACTCTAACTTTAAGTTTGAAAAACAATGTGGCTAAATATATATCACTACAAGAGGGCTGTTCACATACTTACAGCCATAGACAAACACAATCACATGCATAAATTACTATACACATACACACAAATAACATTAGCTAACAGAACTTTGAAGACCACACTTACCGGTGGTACCAATTTTCCATTTTCAGAACAAGTAAAAGTGGCATTAAGATGGCAAAATGTGACCAAAGGTTGGGGTACACTCTCAATTATTTCACATCCTGTGTTATTACTTGGTAGTGCTGTGTTGTCAGCTAAAGTACCTGTGATGAATCACAAATATTTAGGAATAATATATTAGCTATTATATACTTTAAAATATTTTCATTTAAAGCAGTGAAGTTATAACTAACATAGCTAGCTACTATCTTGCTAGCAAGCTGTATAGCTAGTTAGTTTGTTTATTCCTTAGCCAAATTGTTGCTAACTATTACTTGGGATCGTTAGGGAGAGTTATTATACTTCTAGCTAAGAGCTAATAGTATTACCTTTCAGAAATAAAAGCGTAAAGACAACTGCCAACATTGCTCGTTGATGTGATTGAGGACTTCACAATGTTTACGAAATTGAGTAGGGGAATCCCCTATTGGTTATGTCATGTGATTAAGAAGGCTCGTGATCGCCACACTCGCATTATATAAGGGAGGGGCTCCAAAGAGGGGGGGCGGGGGGCTAAGAAGTCATGAATATTATTAATCCACGGTGTGAATTTAAGCTAAATCGTGTGTAGTTAACTCCTATTTTCTGTCGTGTTACCGCAGTGATAGCTTGAGCCATCTGAAATAGCTAACTTAGTTTACCATTACTGTTGGTATTAAAAAAAAGCCTACGTTCTTGTTTTTTGTTACACACACCCTTTGGGTATTATTATACTGCTTTAGCAGGACTGTACATAATGAAGCAATGTAAATTTTGGTGTGTTTAGTTGACTTGCACAAAATATATTCAAGAAAATAAATTGTAATATTCTTGGCATGTTCAGTAAGGAATAATAAAAGAAGAAAGAGAGCATTGAGAGCAATATTAGCATTAGAGTACACCCTGCATATGTTTCTTGGTCATTGTCCATTGTGATGCTAGTCTTTTTTGTTCCTACTTCCACAAGAGACAAAATGACAAATTGTAAAACCCACTTAATTTATACTTGAAGTTAGATGAAGCAATTGTATAGTTAACAAGTTGATTATATTTGGGAATTCTTTTTCTGACTCGGCACCCTTCGAAATTTTTTTTTTGCACTTACAGAGTTGTCGGCGTCCAGATATTGAGCTCCCCAAGGTTTATCGTCGTAGCTTAAGTCGTCCCCGCTATAATAGACCTAACCGTTCCCTTCCGTCGGCTTGAAACAATACATTTTTAAGAAATAGATCGATCTTTTCTCGATATTTACGCACGCCGCGTTGTGCCCGGTTTTCCTGTAGACGGTCACATATAAATAACACCATCATCATACTTTTAAGTTGCCAGATTTTTTGTTTATACAATTAATGATTTAAGTATTTTTAATAATGCTGTACTGACAATATCTTTTGCTATGTGCTTAACTTTTCCCTTCTGATTGTCTTGATCCCTTCACTTTCCTTTTCTCACTTTCTTCAGATATAAAATAGAAAGTTTATCCAGTGCTTTCCTTGTCACCTGAAAAAATAAAACCTATATCTAGCATTGCTTAAAATACATATTACGTGGCTCTATACATTGGTTATGATGAATTACCAATAGCTGGGAAAATACATTTACGGATCAAAGAAAGGATGTTTCTTAATCTATTAACCACAATAATATGCAAATAAACATTAGGCACATCAAATTAAAAAGCCATGCAATTATAAACCATATAGTATGAACAGTTTATACAAGAAAAGTTTTATAGCTTTCAATATAATATTTAGACATAATTGTAACACAAGTGTATTTATTGATACATTCATGGAAGACAAATTAAGCACCTGTTTAGGTTTTTGTTGAACTGCAAGTGTAGTCTTCACCAGTAAACCGAAGTTATGTGAACATACTTAGAGTTATACTAAACTACGTGAATTTTAGTAAGTGTCTCGCATTAAAGTAGGTATAGATATCTGCTGTATATTACTTGCAATAATCCTTTACTCTATGAATTTCTGCTGATTCATCATCAAATATATATTTCAGCACCCGTTGAATATCATTTGGTAATTCCTTGAAATTGTTCTCAATAGGCAAAGCTTTAATAATTTCTTTTCCAGTGCACATCTCAAATATCACATGAAATTAGGGCTATTTAGCTACTTATAAAATAAAAAAACTACCTATGTAGGTTGACCGATGTGATAAATTTGCCATTTCTAGGATTTTTCTGACGTTCACAGCGCTAAAATTGCATGTTCCTCTCTCAGTAAACAGCACACAATATTTATAATGTATTCCCTGTTATCAAGTTTCAATAAATTATTCTGCAAATAGATTACTTCAAAAATGGCTAATAATTAATAAATAAATATAATATATTATAGCTACAAGACTGTATAGAACACAAACATCTACTTTATTAGAGAATATATCAGATTCTAAAAAGATTGCCTCTTTTAATAACATCAATAACCTGACAAAAGTGTCTTGATCAATAAAGAAGTTTACATTACCATGGTGAGAAAAGCTTTGATAAGTTTGGTCATCAATTTTCATGCCTCAAGTTGAAGGTTATATTTAATAGCTAGCTTACTTGGTTCCACATAAACAGGACAAGTATGCGGCACTATCAATATAAGAGAAAGAGTAGAATACCATTGAAATACATAATAACACAATACTCACCGCTGTCAGAAGTCCTGCCTTTCAATATTGCTGAACATGATTTCAAGGCAACTCACCTAGACTGAGAAGAGGCAATAAGTCTGACTATTTGTCATCACAATTTAAAGCAATACTACCTCAGTTGAACTCTAATTATAAAACACTATATTATGTAAGTAAGTTTAATTTCAGTGCTTTTAAAACACAGTACTTGTATATCTGATGTTCACAGTATCTGTTGGAACTGATGGGAAAATTCTAGAGAGAAGTTCAACCACTTCAGGAGGCATCTTAATACCTGCTCTGCTAGCTAAAATTCACTACGACAAAAACAATTTATTTCATTTTTCTTCCGTTAATAATTTAAGACTACAGAAGATGTCATAAAACTACAATTACTAGTCACCACAATAAATGCTTTTGTGTATACATGCCTTAACTAAATAATTACATCATCTTCAGATAAGATTTGAAATACTGTCAATTATTTCACAACCTGTGCTATTTCTTGGTAATGCTGTAGTGGCAGTGAAAACCTCAGGAACTACAAATGGAAGATCACAAATACTATAATATTTATAATATTTCTATTGTGAAGTGGCCAACATGATGGTTTGTCAATTTAAGAATTAGGAATGTCTACGAATGTTGACAAAAGGGAATTCCCTAGTGGTTATGTCATGTGATTTAATACCACTAGAAGAGAGTGTTGTAGCATTATGGGCAGGTGCAGGCACATGCCTACATAAGAACAAATGGAACATAGAATGTATTTGTGTATTATGTGTGTGATAAATTAAGTGTTCATGTGTGTTCTTATAGTCACATACATTTTACGTCGGTATGCAATTTCTTGTTCTCATTATGTACTTGTAGTCACTCCTATAAAAGCTTTGTCACTGTTTGTGTTTGTCAGTTCTTATGCCATCCTCTAATTTAAAATTATATTCAAAAATCCAACTCAATTCGTTGAAGAGAGCTTGCTTACAAGCGAGGTAGATTGGTGGCAGCACAAACTACCTGTGGGGAAGACTTCATGAAGTTAACTCCCACCTACAACCAAACTTGCGGGGCTTCAAGAACCATGTAGCTAATGCGTAAGAGAAAATCTCAACAAAATTTCATCTTTCATGAATATTATGCTGGGGAGAAATACTATGCACGCACTATGAATATCCTAACATTAAGCATTAGGTAGTGATTGAGGAGTCACTAATAGTTGTCTCGTATAGCATCAAGTTTTGGGTTTTTGTTACAGAGTAGATAATTAGCTAAATCATGAAATTAGATTAATTTTTTTACACTCAATTTCTTTTGGAGGTTGCCACCTTTAAAATTTCGAATGAAGTAAGTTTCAAACGTTTCGTTAATTGCAAAAAAATTGCCCTAATTGTAGGATTCTGTAGCTGTAACACTTAGACACTTTAATTTTTTGGAAGTCTACATAATGAAACCACATCAACCTCATTAATCACACTCACTTTCTTACACCTATTGTTTTGGCTATACTTGTCAAAAAAAGTTAGGCTATTGAGCATCATTTTTTGAGATAATTGTTACACAGTGGATTAAAGTATAAATCTTTGTTAAAGACATAGCTATTAGCTACTCTGGAAATTTTAATATCAATCAAAGAAGCCTTTGTTTTTGTCATGAAAATGTTTGGCCAAAGTCAATAAGGGTACTTAGTCAATCTGTGTAGCTATGTCCTTATAAAGCAAAACATTGAGAAGCTGTATATATTGATTTGCAAAGTCATAACAGCAGCTAAATATAATCACTTCCACTATCAGAAATTGACAACCCTAGACTAAAACTAAACAGAGCAGTGAGCTGTGGAAATAGCCAGTGTAGTTTATGTTCTGGAAATACCCTTGTAATCAAGTATTACCAAGTACCTCCATCCTCTCTATCCTTGATTATTACACTGCTTATGTTTTTGTAGATGATTCTTGAGATCTTCTTCACATCATAAGCCCATTCACAGAGTCATTTCAATCAATGTATGCAGGAAGATTTGTAGATATAGGTGTGTACTTAATATGGTGGAACTTCTGATAGTTAACTCTCTAACAAGGAAATATTTGTTCATTTAGCTAGTTAGTGTTCCACTTGCCTCCTCCAACAAGAAAAATGTTTTTTTCCCTGTAATGTACGCGAGAGATTTTATTAGTGTTTAGTATTTGTCCAATATCATTGTAGCATCTCTGGCTAGATTAATTTGTATCTTAGCTACGATGTGGCAACTACCATTATTATTATTATTCATAGGCAAGTTCATTCAGTTCAAAATCATCTGAGCATGATTGATAATAACAGAAAATGATACACATAGTACTAACAGATGATATAATATCACAATTGTGTATAAAATTGAGTTAGTTTTATTATCAATTTAACTTAGTTTTTGGTTAACTTGCGTTGCTTCTTAAATTCTCAAAACTTGAACTTCTCCTAAACAACTCCAAAAAAAGTATTTCTATGATATCTATGGTATATAATACCTAATAAAGTACTGTGTTTTTGTAGCTTAAAGTTCATAATTAAATTTGGTGTCTTGTAAAATATTAAGTTTATGTTTTTGACGTTGTAGCTATTCAGTTTAGTATTAGTTTTTTTGTCACCAAAAGTCACTATCCCCAAAACTAAGTGGTCGTACTTTTAGTTTTACTTTAACTATAACAACACTAATTTGCTGCTATGTCTACCTGCACATCATTACACTATGCTGTTCATGTTGCTGTGGGTGATTTCTAAGACATTCTTCATTTTTATCCGTAAGCTGTACAATTTCATTTGTTGAATTAGTAACCATTCCTACACAATTTCAGCACTGGAATTAATTCTTGTGAATCACATTATCAGAGAAAACACTGAATCCAAATAATATAATGTTGGCTAGATATAGCATGCATTCACTTGACTAAAAAGATAAGCTATTCATCACTTTTCGATAATTATAAGAGAGAAGCACAACAATTGCTATGTTAAATAATTAAAATAGCTATACAATGAACAGCTGAAAAAAGTATTATGTGCACACACATTTATATATATATATATCAGTAGATCATAGTCTATAAGTTGCTGGATTTTTTTTTGCAAAATAATTTATCATAGCTACATATTGGTTAATGTTTAAGCACTTTAGATAATGCTGTACTGACATTATCTTTTGCTATGTGTTTAACTTTTCCCTTTTGATTGTCTTGGTCTCTTGACTTTCCTTTTCTAACTTTCTTTAACAATAAGATAGATGGTTTATCTAGTGCTTTCTTTGTTTCCTGAAAAAACAACAACAAACAAAACAACAATGCTAAAAATACATTATATTGGTCATGAGGACTTACCATAGCTGGGAATATGCAAGATGGAGCAAAGAATGGATGCTCCATTATCTATAAACCACAAAAATTACATAATTAAATATACATTTGCAGACGAATATAACTGTGCCAAGCAATTTACTACGTCATATACTGGTGGTGTGCTTGAGCACAAATGGCGAGCGAGCCTTAAACTACACTATTGTTAAATGATTGATTTTAACAACTTACATTCAAGCTACTAAAATAAAGTCGAGTTTTTTAATTACATATATGTGGTAAAGGGGTTTCAATACCATAGTAACCGCTCCCCGCAACTGTTTGAATTGAAAAAGAAGCAACAAAGTCAAGTCATGTTATTAAAAAAAATTTTTTTGATATTCTTAATAGCAGTTGTAACCCACAATACTTTCACACAACTGAACATACCTACGCAAGACTTACCTTCATGGTTCGTCTAGTGGACAATGAATTTTCAAGTAAGTACTGTTGCGCAGGGCTCATAACTGTGACAAATAGTGTATTAACTTACCACCGTCACTAACTCGAATAGAAATGGAGCTCCCATAAGTTTTTTTAGTTTTAACTGCACCGCAAAACAATTCAAAGCGGTAAACAATTCAATTTCTAAGGTGATACGGGTAATAGTCGCTAAACCGGAGGATTTTGTTTAGCGAAGTTTGGGACGGGGTAGAACATGGAGCGAACACAAAAATACGCGAGGGTCAAAATACATAATGACATACGTACGTCCAAACATATATATAAATAAACAAATGTCCCCGATTTTCAACTGTGTTACCCCTGAATAAATATGCAGATGTAAATAAACAATTATTATACACATGGCGTTACTTCAAACTACTGTGTGACACGTAGAGCCTACTTACTTAATCTTGTGTCTAGCATTAATGTAAGTACAATAAATATTTGCTGTTTGCAATAATTACTTACTCTATCAATTTCTGCTGATTCATCTTCAAATATGTATTTCAGTACCCTTTGTATTTCATTTGGAACTTCCTTAAAATCTTTCTCTGTAGGCAAAGCTGTAATAAGTTCCTTTCCAGTGCACATCTCAAATATCACATGACCTACAATTATTTATTTTATCATTCCTCAACTATAAATAAATACATGTTTTCATAGCTATAACTTCAGAATCCAATATTATTATTTGTGTATGCATTGTTATGTTACCAAAAAAAACAAAAAAACTGTGTGCACAATATGTGTACTTTAAGCAAAACCAAAGAAATTTCACATAGATGTACAATCTAATCTCCATTGTGAGTTTATACCACATTCATATAAAAAACATTTATACTAAAAGAATAATTTAGAATAATAACTGCAACTTACTAGCATTAACAATATAAACATTAAGATGAAAATATTTGTTTTCAAAAACAATCTTTTCTAAAGCTACAATAAATCATGTGACATAGCTACTGCATGAAGTTGAATACAACACTATTCAGCATCAGCAAGTAACAAAGAGTATGTTATTATTAGTTTGGATGGCTAACAAATAGCTAGTCAAGTTATTATGTATATCCTAAAATAATTATAATAATTTAAACTTGCATGATCTAAACATCTCAAATTTCTTAAATTCAAATTGTTTTCAATAATTAGCCATGTGCACTAATTGATACTCACCAAACATAAATACATCCAGCTGCGACTTGTAATTTTCAAATAGTTTGTATCGTCTAGTCCTGTAGCCAAGGAGTACATTCTCAAAACCTCCTAATCGACAATTGCCATCCTCAGTAATAAATATGTTTCCAGTGTGCACAAATCCCAATGTTAGAGGATTGAGGCAGCCATCCAAATGTGAGAGATGTGACATTGCCTAATACAGTGGATGTATGTAAAGAAGATTAAACAGGCCATTACATGATTATTAATACCTAACCATGAGTGTAAACAATTCATTTAATTACCACTGTAATTCTCTTCGCAGGTTGTCTGCATACAAACGTAATCATCATTAAATCTTACATTTAGTATTTGACCTCCTAAAACAGCAACTTCCTGCTTATTCTTCCCCTTTGCTTTCTTCTTGCATTTGCTGGTCCATTCAATTAGGGGAGAGTCCTGTCAGTGATATAAATACAATTCAACCATTTCTGTTGAATAACCATGATAAGCATCACAATAATATGTAAACTTGAACAAGTTTTCAAAGACTAAAGATCCAATATAACTACTATAATGGCGATACATTCTATTGTATGCATACATTAAAGTACATAAAGAACATGTATAATAGTAAACTTACCTTATGCATGATGTCTTTGAGGGATCCTTCTTCTATAAGTTCTTGAAAGGTGACTATCACGTGAATCCCATCAACAGTAATGTAATTGATATCATAAAGATTGTGCACGTGCAGATGCTGTTTAAGCAAGAGATATAAACAAATTCACAACATTTATGGTGATTTGTTATGCACGTTTGAATTTTAACTGTAATAATTACCTAATAAATGGCACAAAATTAAATTGGTCAAGATATTATTATTACTGAAAATTATAACGATGAATCTTACTACACACAAAAATCTAACCTATTGGTGAAAAAAAAACTGATTACAAAAAGATGGTCACTATGAAAGAAATCATTCATCTGACCTACTGAATCTTGCTCAATAATAGAGTAAATTTAGATTACTGTGTTGAAAGAAATTTTTTTATTAGACTTATATTCAGCAATATCCATACCTCAAGCTGAAGAACATGTTTGATAGCAAGCATACTAGGCTCCACATACACAGGGCAAGTGTGTGGCACAACCACCTGTCAAAACAATAATTAGTTAGAAACATAATATTCTGGAATTACATACTAAAGTAGAATACTTACAGCTGTCAAAAGTCCTGTCTTTCCCAATGACCTACTAGTAGCTTTAGCCCACACTTTACCAAATCTCCAACCTAAGAATTAACATATAATATATATTGGCGAGCAAGATACTATCAGGGGTAACACAATTGAAAAATAGGGATATTTGTCATCGAGCAAGCAAAGCAAGCAAGTTAGGGGGGGAGGGGTAGGAGAACAATTGAAAGTTGCGTATATGTATATAATTTGGATAAATTAATGATATATGAGTGTCTTATCCGTGTCGGCTTCCTTTTTCTCTAAAAAACTCAGCTTTTTTTTTGGCTTGTTTCTTCTGGTACTACAGAATAAAACAGGTCTTATAGGGTTAGAATCAACATTGTGTGATAATTCCTTTGAAATTCTTACAAGTCACAATAACCTTCGGCTAACCTTGGTTTTCAAGACTCTTCCCAGACCAAACATATAAACTGGGCCTTTTCTTAGTGGCTGAGTGATTTTGGTCGGGAGCTACTGACCATGTGGACATTCAGAATGGCTTATATTAATACTATAGAAGCTACTGTTTATTGAGACTGTAAGAAAATAATTTTAGAAAGGAGAGCCCATTTTCAAGAGCTACGGGTACTTCAGCTATATTTCTACTTACTGCTATATCTACCAATCCAGTATTAAATTAAAATAAACCTTGTTGTTTAAATCATACTACTTGTGCACAATGGCTGGCTAGCCACTCGTGGTGAAGCAAATTACTAGTATTGAAAAAATGTGTGATCTCACAATTTTGCCATAATAAGCCAGTATAATAGCTGAATGTGATTGTTAAGTCAACTCACCTAGATTAGGAAGAGGAAGCAAGTCAGAGTATTTACCATCAAGTTTTAAAGCAATGGTACCCAAGTCCAATTCTAATAAATAGAATGATATTAATTTTTACTACACATTTCAAATTAAGACAATACTTGTATATCCGATGTCCACAGTATCTGTTGAAACAGAGGGAAAAACTCTAGAAAGAAGTTCAACTACTTCAGGAGGCATCTCTAATATCTGATTTGCTGTCTAAAAAACACATATAATATTATGTAGTCTTGAATAAATTAATAGATGCTTGAAGTCTTTACAAAGTATTGACTTTCTGAAGACAAAATCACTTTTCCGTAACAGGTAGATGAGTGCATGAATTATTATAGCAACAAGATTAAATTAAAATACCTGATCTTCAGATGTATTTCCCTGAAAAAAAGGGTGAGTTGAAATCTGTACACATAAAATAGAAAGTATGATTACAATACAGTAGCACACAAGTATAATAAATACTGTTTTATTGTGTCCATTTTTTGCCTCATTAACTGACTTTCCTAACCTACACATCTCGGTATATTTCATCCTAACACAAACAATAATTCTGTTAGTAAAATAGTTTTATAATATGAAACAACAGCATATTTGCTTACAATTCTCGATAAAAATAATGCACAAACTTAATTTAAGAATATATACAATCTGTTTGAGTAAAACTATAACAGCTTTTAACTAAAACATGTTTTCATCAATAATTGAGAAACTTTATACAATACATATCAACAGAATGCAGTAGTGCATTATAATATAGGCTAATGTATTTAACTTAATAGTGTTATAATAGCTACAATCTCTACATATAATTTTGTGAAACTTATACAAGGCTAGTTTTGTATTATGACTCATTGATGCAAACATAAATATTATAACAGTAATAATACCTCCATCATTAGCACTCGACTTTTCTTCCTTTTCTTTGCAATTTTGAAAATATGTCGAATGACATCTTGAATCTCATCTTCTAGAATTTCATAATCATAATCAGTTGGAAAAATCCGT
>WLWI01002664.1_pt1 | contig 15400 bp, 12 predicted proteins | sample 6701501 | NCBI WGS metagenome assembly WLWI01 (sample SAMN12718690, study PRJNA515312) | sponge metagenome | isolation source: marine sponge | host: Mycale hentscheli | place: New Zealand: South Island, Marlborough, Capsize Point | collected 2014-11-01
ATCACAAATACTAATATAGCTAACTCTATTAAATTGAAGTTAATTAAGTACTGATAATAAACATGTATTATGTAATAGATGGACATCTGTGCATACAGTGCTACTATTGTGTGTAACACACAAATATCATAATATTAACTCTATACAAGGAAGCCTAGCTACAAATATATCTGAACAGTTGTGAATAGGAATATATCTGTGTTGCAGTGGACCTTTCACTTGTCTAAACTATTTATTAGGAGAAACGAGATTTTTTTTATAGGCTTGAGATAGCTATTTATTAAACTATTTAAATTAAAGCAACTGGGGATGATAATGGTGTATGTTTGTACTTATTAAAATTTGTTTATTGGATCTCGCTCATTACAAAACAGTCCAGGAAATTTATTTTGTCATTTTCATCTTTTGTGAATCTAATGGATTACTTTTGTTTGGTCAGATGGTTATGTAGTTAGTCAATATCAGATGGATTATGTTGCCATAGAAACCTTGTGCTTGGTTGTACATGAATGTAAATTGAATTCTTCAAAATGGACACAATTCACTTGAGGGATAGCTTCTCTCTCGAGTAAGATGTCCTCCTCAAGCTCTTTTTTTTTTTTTTTAATATTGTCCAAGTGTTTCTTGAAGTTGAACTTAGCAAAAAGTGAATAAGCTTTTTATATTCTATATGTGATATGAATATTTTGTTGTTGTTGTTGTTGATAAATGTCCAGAAGAAAGGAAGAGGTGGGTAATTGCTAGCTACCAATAGCTTGAGGTCCCATGTCTTCCCCAGGACAACGAGACATCAGAAATGTCGATAATTCTACACAACATCACATTTTTCGAACAACGCTGCTTTGTGTGTCTACATGCGTATTATTTCCGTTTAGTCGTCCCTTACCAGCTCACAAATACTATACATGTATAGGGAAGGAAAGGGGGTCGGTGACGAGACTACTAATCACAAAGCGGAAGCCATGACCCCCAATTAATTCTTTTTTTCATGACGTCACCACTGGAACTGGTCGCCCACTTCCAGTTTTTTTAGAACATTATCATAGAAATGAAAAAAAATAAAATTGAAAAAAATTGTATGATCTTAATTTTTTTTGGATAAAATTGTATGATATTAATCTGAAGCAGATGAGGAGCAAGTTGGGAATTGAGCTAACCCAAGTGTAATGACAGGGAATACTAGATAAAAAGGATAATTTACCAGATTGACTCTGCTCCTACCTCAAATCCCAAATTCCATTTTGCTAAATTGAATTGCCCACTTTGGTGGGGGTTTTTTCAGCCCAATTTGCTTTTGTCAAATTTTGTCAAGGCAATAATCAGTTACAGGTCAAATGTAATGCACTCCCAGGAAGAGCCTCCAGCCACATGGTGTGATTCTAGATATTACAGTGTATTGTTAATTAAAAACTTCAAGCTACTAAATGGAATTCTATATTTAGCTGTCAAGAATAATGACGTTATTACAGAATACCTGCGTGTTTTTTCGTGACTACGCACCGCGGCGCATAAAACGTAATGGTGTTCGTGGCTTATGCCACGCACAGAAATTTTGATCATTTTCTACGCCGTGTTATCCGACATGTTATTGAAAGAGATGAGGTTCAACTCGCAGACTCGATATAAACTGGCATACCGCCACTTTAGCCTCAAAACTAGCAAAGATCACCTGGTTAGCTCACCAGCACACAAATAACCTTAAATTATTCACTCACAAGCTGCAAAATACTGAAATGGGTAACTTCCTGTCAGCGATGAAAGAGGCCCTAACTGGAGTTCTAAACAGCTTCTCTAATACTCATGCCAAGATAATAATGCTTGGTTTGGACAACGCTGGCAAGACAACTGTCCTCTATAAGTTCAAACTGGATGAGCTGGTAACAACCATTCCCACCATAGGCTTCAATGTGGAGACAGTTCAGCCCACCAACAATGTCAGCTTCACAATGTGGGATGTTGGAGGGCAAGATAAGATCAGAGTCTTGTGGAAGCACTACTTTAATGGATCAGATGGTCTCATCTTTGTGGTTGATGCCAGCGATCGTTCAAGGTTCGTGGAAGCCAGAAATGAGCTCAACTGGATCTTGGAGTCGGATGAAATGGCTGGAGTGCCAGTGGTTGTGTTTGCAAACAAGCAAGACCTCCCTTCTGCGGCATCTCCTTCTGAAGTGGCAGACAGTTTGGGGCTGTCCAAGATCCGGACCAGAAAGTGGCACGTCCAAGGAACCAATGCAACGATAGGCGATGGACTGGTGGAAGCCATGCAAGAATTGAGTGGACTAGTCAAAGACTTTCAATCTAATAAGAAAAGAGTGTATTCATAACTCTTTCTATTTTTTTTTTGTTTCTTCATTATTTCATATCATTCATTGAATATTTGTCACTTCAGTTTTTACATTCAAATATTAAAAATAATATATTGTGTTAATGAAGTTTATATTTTGTTAATCCTAAACACAATATTTGACATGAGAGATAGTGGAGAGGGAGACAGAGAGATGGAACTTACATACAAAACAATGAAGTAGCAAAATGGCAGAGTTAAACATGCTTAATAGCACAGACAACAGAGAAAAACAATGGGATGCCATCCAATAAATATTGTCATTAAAATACTAGTAGGAGACCTTTCTGGCTAATTTACTGGAAAAATAATTGTATGTAAAGAGTTTTTTTTAAGGACTTGTCTGTACTACACCACAATAAGGTGATATGTGGGCTAAGAACAATAATGGCAGAGCACTACGTCCAGGAGTGCGCTGCTACGTTTACGGGGTCAAACTGCACTTGGTAAAGGACGTCAAAATTAAAAGCAATACCAAGGAAATTCCCTCAGTAACTATTTATAGAAATAACGCTCATGCCGGAACCTCATTTGTTATTGTCACGTCAGCAGTAATGATGGTCGGCATTAGGGGTCAAAAACCGCCACGTTTCACATTTTTCGCAGTTCATTTTTGGGTCATTTTTCTCCACCGTGTCCGTTGCACGAAACCCTCACCAGATCTTTATATGGTGCAATGTTAAATTCTAGAGGTATAAATATGAAAGAGCCGCTGGAAAGTGCAGAATTCGACTCTGGCAAACAAGCTCGAATAAGAAAGGGAAAGAAAACAAAAATATACTTTGAATACATAGCTACTCGAGACAAATCAACATGGGAAACTTGATGACAGCTATGAAGAAGGCTCTGCAAGGTGTTCTGGACAGCTTCTCTGACAGACATGCCAAGATATTACTGCTAGGCTTGGACAACGCAGGAAAGACTACTGTCCTATACAAGTTCAAGCTTAATGAATTGGTTACCACAATTCCTACTATTGGCTTCAATGTGGAGACAGTTCAGCCCACCAAGAATGTTAGCTTCACAGTTTGGGATGTTGGAGGGCAAGACAAAATCAGAGTCTTGTGGAAGCATTATTTCATGGGATCGGATGGTCTTATCTTTGTAATTGATTCCAATGACCGTTCCCGATTTGCAGAGGCTAGAAAAGAACTGGACTGGATCTTGGAGTCTGACGAGATGGCAGGAGTACCCGTCGTAGTCTTGGCTAACAAACAAGACCTCCCACAGGCGGTGTCTCCTTCTGAAGTAGCAGACAGCCTGGGACTTTCGAAAGTTCGCAACCGAAAGTGGCACGTCCAAGGAACCAGTGCTACCATTGGGGATGGCCTCTTGGAGGGGATGCAGGAGTTGAGTGGACTTGTCAGGGAGTTTCAGTCTAGCAATAAGAAGGTGTCCTATTAAACATCACACTACAGTGAACAGATTCATCATTGCACTTGTCTGGTATTGCAATTCAACTACACTCGTTTTTTTCTATATCAATTATATTTTCATATATTGTATATACTTTCACATTTCATGGTAATTATAGTACTACTGATGTCAAATAATATTGAGCAACAACATTATTTGTTAAGTAAAATCACTATTTAGTAACAATATTATACCCTTCACATATAAGCACACGTTAGTCTATACAGCATCTCTGCCCTCTCATTGCCTGCTAAAAACAACAACAACAAAAACATTGATCCATCTTTCTTCACTTATTCATACTATTATGTGGTTTAATTATTTAATATGTGGAACAGTTACCACACATGTCACGCAAACACTTTTCATACACTCCCCACCAACCAGAAGCAAGAAGAAGACTTTTATTCTCCCTCCTCTCCTTCACTGGAATGATTGATAGGAGGCTCTGATCACAGTGGGCTTGGAGCCCCTTATGGTGCACTCTCCATTGGTGTTTCTGACTACTTCTTTCTGATAGTCTGCATTGTAGTTGAGGAACACTGACACAATGCCCAGGATTGTGATGAGGGTAAATAGAGGCAGGCCCAGGTTGTTAGGTCGCTACTGCTTTATTGAACATATATTTCAAAGTTTTAGGCCATACTGGTATGTTGTAGAGCCTGGGACTTTCACAAGTTTGCAACCGACAGTGGCACGTGCGAGGAACCAGTGTCATTTATGGCAGTGGCCTCTCTGAGGGTATGCTGGACTTGTTAGTGAATTTCAGTCTAGGAATAGAAGGTGTATAATCAGCTAAATAAATTTACAGTACACAATTTTTTATTTGTCATTAAACTACATCTGTTTCATCTGTAATAATGTATTTAAATACGTAAAAAAAAAAAGCTTTCACACTATCATTCAATAAAAGGAACCAAGTGTGTTAAGTGAATGCATTATCCCTTATAGGAGGCAGCTATTAAAATAGTAGTTAGCAGATATTATACTTGGACATTATTCATGTATATATTAAGTGATAATAAGAAGTGAAAATAAACAACATTAACAACAACAACAAAAAAAAAAGACAACAAACAAGCTATAGCTATAGCTAGTATGGATACTAACTTTTTATATTGCAAACTGCATAGCTACCAGGGCCGGATCCAGCGCTAGCGACAGGGAGGGGCCCAAATATATTTAGGTCAAAGCACAAAATTTGATGATTTATTGTATTAAAATTAGTTAGCATGTAATTGTCTTGTAATTAAATCCCCCCCTGGCTATAATAATAATTTTAAAGAGTGAAAAGGAATAATACACATGTCCAGCAGCCTGTTAGAACACTAGAGGCACTGTCTTGTAAGGCACTTTCTAGCTGTACTCCTTCCAGCTCTCATATTTCTCAGAGCATCTTATATCGTCACAACAGATCGATGACACAGTAGAAGAGTGAGAAGTACAGCATAGAAATAAGGAAGTGGGTAGTCTCGCGAGCCAGACCCCGCTGTCGGTAGGTAAAGGGTCTGGCTTGCGAGACTAGGAAGTGGGTTGGTAAAGAGTGCCGGAACCATCCAGAAAAATGCAGCAGCAATTTCAGGAATGTAATGGAAGTGCCTGGAAATTCCCCACCAGCCAGAAGCAAGAAGAAGACTTTTCTTCTCCTCTCCTTCACTGGTTTGATAGGAGGCTCTGATCACAGTGGGCTTGGAGCCCCATATGGTGCACTCTCCGTTGATGTTTCTGACTACTTCTTTCTGATAGTCTGCATTTTAGCTAGTAAAAAAACACTGACACAATTCCCAGGAACGTAATAAGGTTAATTAGAGGCAGTTCCAGGTTGTTAGGGTGCATGGTGAAGTAGCTATATAGAGTGTGGCTGGTGTAAATGATGGTTGTTACCAAACATCCCCAACACTAATTAAACACAAAAAAGCAAACAAGCATAGTTATGACTACATGTTTAATAGAACACACGAGCAAGCAATTAATGGCTTATAAATACACAGTAGCAAATATGAACTGATTGTATGGATCATGAGGACTCAGTGTTTGATACTAATTCCTTAAAAAAAGCTATTATAAAGTTCAAAATTGTTTAAGTAATACTTTTATGCAAGGCAAATCATTGAAACATAGAGCAGCACATAAGGGGGGGGGAAGGGAGCTATGCATTATGGAGTGACATAATGACTTATTAATTACTTATGCAGAAGTGACTTGTATGGTTCTTTCAGCAGAAGTGGCTTATCTATCTTAGAGAATGAAGCTGAAAAGATGTTGGGAGTGACGTTGGATGAAGTATTGGAAATCCACAGTGTAGGCTTTGTGATATGACATTTTTGAAGATGTCAGAACTTAGTCAGAAGATAGCAGAATTGGAATATTTGTCCTGCTCTTGGCCTGACCAGAAGATTAGCCACTTCTCGTGAGAGCAGAGCAATAAGCGCGAAGTTCTTCTAATTTGGTGCCCCACCCCGCCACCCACTTCACCAGACCCTTTTCTCACGTTGCATTTGGTAAAGGCGCCAGATCAGACTAAGTCGCTACATTCTAAATCAGTTAGGCGCTGCGCAGTCCTCGTGAACCACCGTTTTTAGGGCCCCTCAGGCCCCAAGTAGAACCCCTCAGGCCCCAAGTAGAGCCTCAGGCCGGCCCCTATAGAGCCCTCGCCGCTCTCGGGCGCTACCGCCAGGGGGTGGGGGGGGGGGGGGGGGGGGGGGCGGGGGGGCCCTTCGGGGCCCTAAAAAAGGTAGTTCCCTCTGAGGAGCGGCGTCTAACTATGATTTAGCCGTACACGACCTCCTCGTTGAGGAATGACGATGTAGCGTGGGGAAACATTTCCTCTATTATACATGGGCAACATTAATTTTGGGAGGTATAAATATTGTGAGATCCTGTGGACTTGAGCAGAATAAGCTCTAGCAAAAAAAGAAAGAAAAAAAAAAGAACTGTTAAGAAAAAGGAGAAATAAATAAATACTAACTTCTCTCATAAATCAGTATGGGAAAACTGATGTCAGTAATGAGGAAGGCTATCTTCCCTAACAGGAATTTTAAGATCCTGATGCTTGGCTTGGACAATGCAGGAAAGACCACAGTCCTGTACAAGCTTCTGAACGGATCACCTACCACATTGCCTACTATGGGTATCGATATAGAGACAGTGCAGTTAACCAGGAATGTGAGCTTCACAATTTATGATGTCGGAAGGCAACCTGAAATTGGAGCATTGTGGGCGGATGGTCTTATCTTTGTAATTGATTCCAGTGACCAATCCCTGTTTGAAGAGGCTAGAAGAGTACTGTGGCAAACCTTGTCATCCCATGATATGAAAGGTGTACCTGTCGTTGTCTTTGCTAATAAACAAGACCTCCCACAGGCTGTATCTCCTCTTGAAGTAACAAATAGCCTGAGACTTTCACAAGTTCACCACCGACAGTGGTACGTGCAAGGAACCAGTGCCACTGATGGGAGTGGCCTCACTAAGGGTATGCGGAAGTTGAGAAGACTTGTTAGGGAATTTCAGTCTATGAATAGAAGTTGAATTATTAGCTAAACATTAGATTACTGTGCTCAACTGTTTATTTGTCATTCAACTACGCATGTTTCATTGAGCTATAATAATGTATTTAATTTATAATTAAAAACTTTTATACTTCCTTTAACTTAGGGTGTTGACTGAGTGCATTATCTCGTATGATAGGCCAGAGACACTATCTTGTAAGGACTTTCTTGCAGTACTCCTTCCAGTAGCTCCCGTATTTCTCAGAGCATCTTATATCGTCAGGAACAGATCGATGACACAGTAGAAGAGTGAGAAATACAACGTAGAAATAAGGAAGTGAGTTGGTAAAGAGTGCTGAAACTGTCCAGAAAAATGCAGCAGCAATTTCAGGAATGTAATGGAAGTGCCTGGAAACTCCCCACCAACCAGAAGCAAGAAGAAGCCTTTTCTTCTCCTCTCCTTCACTGGTACGATAAGAGGCTCTGATCACAGTGGGCTTGGAGATTCATATGGTGCACTCTCTGTTGGTGTTTTTGACTACTTCTTTCTGATAGTCTGCATTGTAGTTGAGGAACATTGACACAATGCCCAGGATCATGATGAGGGTAAATAGAGGCAGGCCCAGGTTGTTAGGTCGCTACAGCTGCTTTATTGAACATATATTTCAAAGTTTTAGGCCATACTGGTATGTTGTAGAAAATATTTATAGATCAAAAGTGCTAAACCATCAACACTGCCTACGTCCTGTTAGCCTATCTTACATGTGACACATTTAATGGACCTTTCAGATTCTCATTTTCTTCAATGCCTTCATATTTTTGCAGTTCATTTTGTGTCATCTATTGGCTTGTGTCTGTTTCATAAAAACTCCCCCCCCATAGTTTGTTAATGCATGACTAAGCTTGAGAAGACCTGTCAAAAGAGAGTAATACTGCTCGAGCAAAGAAATAGTGCTATTCTCTAAATAAATCAACATGGGAAACTTGATGTCAGCAATCTGTACCAGGCATGATGCCAAGATCTTGCTGCTTGGTTTGGACCATGCTGGCAAGACTTCAGTACTTCACAAGTTCAAGTGGAATACATCTGTTAGCACGATTCCTACCATTGGCTTCAATTTGGAGACAGTTCAGGTATCCAGGGATGATAGCTTCACAGTTTGGGATATTGGAGGGAAAGACACAATCAGAGCTTTGTGGAAGAATTATTCCAGGGATCAGATGGCTTTATCTTTGTAATCGATTCCAGAGACGAATTCCGGTTTGCAGAGGCTAGAAAAGAACTGGAGTGGATCTTGGAATCTGACAAGATGGCAGGGATACCCTTCGTTGTCTTTGCTAACAAACAAGACCTCCCATTGGTGGCATCTCCTCTTGAAGTCACAGACAGCCTGGGACTTTCACAAGTTTGCAACCGACAGTGGCACGTGCGAGGAACCAGTGTCATTTATGGCAGTGGCCTCTCTGAGGGTATGCTGGACTTGTTAGTGAATTTCAGTCTAGGAATTGAAGGTGTATAATCAGCTAAATAAATTTACAGTACACAATTTTTTTATTTGTCATTAAACTACATCTGTTTCATCTGTAATAATTTATTTTAAATACGTTATAAAAAAAACTTTCACACTATCATTCAATAAAAGGAACCAAGTGTGTTAAGTGAATGCATTATCCCTTATAGGAGGCGGCTATTAAAATAGTAGTTAGCAGCTATAGTATACTTGGACATTATTCATGTATATATTAAGTGATAATAAGAAGTGAAAATAAACAACTCAACAACAACAACAACAAAAGACAACAAACAAGTTATAGCTATAGCTAGTATGGATACTAACTTTTTATATTGCAAACTGCATAGCTACCAGGGCCGGATCCAGCGCTAGCGACAGGGAGGGACCCAAATATATTTAGGTCAAAGCACAAAATTTGATGATTGATTGTATTAAAATTTCAATATTAATTCATAAGTTAGCATGTAATTGTCTTGTAATTAAATCCCCCCCCCCCTCATGTCTATAATAATAATTTTAAAGAGTGAAAAGGAATAATACACATGTCCAGCAGCCTGTTAGAACACTAGAGGCACTGTCTTGTAAGGCACTTTCTAGCTATACTCCTTCCAGCGCTCATATTTCTCAGAGCATCTTATATCGTCACAACAGATCGATGACACAGTAGAAGAGTGAGAAGTACAGCATAGAAATAAGAAAGTGGGTAGTCTCGTGAGCCAGACCCGCTGTCGGTAGGTAAAGGGTCTGGCTTACGAGACTAGGAAGTGGGTTGGTGAAGAGTGCCGGAACCGTCCAGAAAAATGCAGCAGCTATTTCAGGAATGTAATGGAAGTGCCTGGAAATTCCCCACCAACCAGAAGCAAGAAGAAGACTTTTCTTCTCCTCTCCTTCACTGGTTTGATAGGAGGCTCTGATCACAGTGGGCTTGGATCCCCATATGGTGCACTCTCCGTTGATGTTTCTGACTACTTCTTTCTGATAGTCTGCATTTTAGCTAGTAAAAGAACACTGACACAATTCCCAGGAACGTAATAAGGTTAATTAGAGGCAGTTCCAGGTTGTTAGGGCTCAAGGTGAAGTAGCTATATAGAGTGTGGCTAAAATTGTTTAAGTAATACATTTATGCAAGGTAAATCATTGAAACATAAAGCAGCACATAAGGGGGGGAGGGAGCTATGCATTATGGAGTGACATAATGATTTATTAATTATTTATGCAGAAGTGACTTGTATGGTTCTTTCAGCAGAAGTGGCTTATCTATCTTAGAGAATGAAGCTGAAAAGAAGTTGGGAGTGACGTTGGGTGTAGGCTTTGTGATATGACATTTTTGAAGATGTCAGAACTTAGTCAGAAGATAGCAGAATTGGAATATTTGTCCTGCTTCGCTTGACCAGAAGATTAGTCATTTCTTCTACATAACACAAAAACTTGCCTTAGTTCAACGGAGCCAGTTAAATAGCGAAACGTGAGAGCAGAGCAATAAGCGCGAAGCTTCTTCTAAGTTGGTTCTCCTCCCCCACCCCGCCACTCCACCTCCCCCACCCCGCCACTCACTTCACACCAGGCCCTTTTCTCACTTTGCGTTTGGTAAAAAGATCTGGCACCGCAAGACTAAGTCCCTACATTCTAAATCAGTTAGGCGCTGCGCAATCCTCATGAACCACTGTTTTAGGGCCCCTCAGGGCTTTCGGGGGCCCTAAAAAAAGGTAGTTCTCTCTGAGGAGCGGCGCCTAACTATGATTTAGCCGTACACGACCTCCTAGTTGAGGAATGACGTTGTAGCGTGGGGAAACATTTCCTCTATTATACATGGGCAACATTAATTTTGGGAGGTATAAAAATTGTGAGATCCTGTGGACTTGAGCAAAATAAGCTCTAGCAAAAAAAAGAAAGAAAAAAAAAGAACTGTTAAGAAAAAGGAGAAATAAGTAAATACTAACTTCTCTCACAAATCAGTATGGGAAACCTGATGTCAGCAATGAGGAGGGCTATCTACCCTAACAGGAATTTTAAGATCCTGATGCTTGGCTTGGACAATGCAGGAAAGACCACAGTCCTGTACCAGCTTCTGAACGGTGGATCACCTCCCACACTCCCTGCTAATGAAGAGACAGTGCAGTTAACCAGGAGAGTGAGCTTCACAATTCATGATGTCGGATTTCAACAACCTATAACTAGAGCATCGTTAGACAACCTTTTCCAGGACAACCATTGCCAGGACTTGGATGGTCTTATCTTTGTAATTGATTCCAGTGACCAATCCCGGTTTGAAGTGGCTAAAAGAATACTGAGGCGAATCTTGTCATCCCATGATATGACAGGTGTACCTGTCGTTGTCTTTGCTAATAAGCAAGACCTCCCACAGGCTGTATCTCCTCTTGAAGTAACAAATAGCCTGAGCCTTTCACAAGTTCGGCACGTGCAAGGAACCAGTGCCACTGATGGGAGTGGCCTCACTGAGGGTATGCGCCAGTTGAGAAGACTTGTTAGGGAATTTCGGCAATAGAAGTTGAATTATTAGCTAAACATTAAATACTGTGCTCAACTGTTTATTTGTCATTCAACTATACGCATGTTTCATTGAGCTATAATAATGTATTTAATTAATAATTAAAAACTTTTACACTAAGGGTGTTGACTGAGTGCATTATCTGGTATGATAGGCTGCCAATAAAATATATAGCTACCAATCTAATAATTATATAAAAAAAATTTTTAAAACATGCTAGAACAATCACAATTCTAGCCTGTTAAAACACTAGAGGTACTATCTTGTAAGGACTTTCTTGCAGTACTCCTTCCAGTAGCTCCCGTATTTCTCAGAGCATCTTATATCATCACGAACAGATCAATAACACAGTAGAAGAGTGAGAAATACAATGTAGAAATAAGGAAGTGAGTTGGTAAAGAGTGCTGAAACTGTCCAGAAAAATGCAGCAGCAATTTCAGGAATGTAATGGAAGTGCCTGGAAACTCCCCACCAACCAGAAGCAAGAAGAAGACTTTTCTTCTCCTCTCCTTCACTGGTACGATAAGAGGCTCTGATCACAGTGGGCTTGGAGATTCATATGGTGCACTCTCCGTTGGTGTTTTTGACTACTTCTTTCTGATAGTCTGCATTGTAGTTCATTGACACAATGCCCAGGATCATGATGAGGGTGAATAGAGGCAGCCCCAGGTCGTTAGGGTGCATGGTGAGGTACAGAGTGGTGTTGCTGGTGTAGTTAGATGGTACCAATACCGAACAGCTCAACACTAATTAAACACATCAAAAAGCGAACAAGCATGCATATTTAAAACAACATGATCAAGCCAATGGCTCATAAGGACACAGTAGCTAATTGAACTGATTCCATTAAAATTTAAACTTAGTTAGTTTGAAGTCAAGTGAGTTGACGATGTTACTTGTGTATGATAACTAGATCAGTGAACTACAGCTTGCAGTGATATAATTTTAACTGACATAATACAATAGAGGGGGACTGGATACCCTTGGTAAACAATGTGGGGGGAGGAGACATTATTTACTAGAGAATAATGTCATATGAACACCCACAAGGGGGACAAAATTCATTATGACACTATTTGTGTTCGTTGTAGAAATGTTCACACCACAGTACTCCAAGTATGGGGGGGGGGGGGGGGAGGGCAAGGTCTTTCCTTCCCTTCCAACCAAGTTTTTGAAAAGTATTGTAAGGACGAATGTGTTAATACAGGCAATATAGTTTATAGGTCAGCTGCATGCTAACTTATGCTCGTCACTCATAATTTAATATTCAAATCATATTCAATAAATATAATATTTTTCCAATTTTCATGAATTTTGACCTAAATATATTTTGGCCCCTCCCTGTCTCTAACGCTTGATGTGTCAGCTTTCAGGAAGACCAGGCATTTCAAAGTCCTGCTGCTTGGTTTGGACAATGCAAGCAAGACCACTGTCCTTGTAATGCATTAGTTAGCACAATTCCTACTATGAGTGTCAATATGGAGTCAGTTCAGTTAACCAGGAAGGTTAGCTTCACAGTTTATGATGTGGGAGGGCAAGGTAAAAATAAAGACATGTGAAAGCATCTCTTCCCAAGATCGGATGGTCTTATCTTTGTATCCAATGACCATTGACCATTCCAGGTTTGCACAGGCTAGAGTAAAGTTAGAGTGGATTTCAGAATCTGAACAGATGGCAGGAGTAGCTGTTGTTGTATTGGCTAACAAGCTAGACTGCCACAGGCTGCATCTTCATCTGAAATAGAAGATAGTTAGGGTCTTGTAGAAGTTAGCAAGCAACTGTGCAGGGAACCAGTGCTGGCAATAATGAGGGTATGCCAGAGTTGAGAATACTTGTCAAGGAATTATTTGTCTAGCAATAAAGCATGTATTATTAGCCAAATATTAATTAAAATTATGGTGCCAAATTCATTATTATTCAGGTTTATTATTCTTGTTTCATTTATAATAATTTTCAGTAATTTTTTAAACACTATCCTTAGGTACTGCAAAAATAACAATAATTATTATAAAAAAATCTTTAGTAATATAAAAAATAACACTACACATGTCTTGTCTTAGAACACTAGAGGTACTATCTTGTAAGGTACTTTCTTGCAGTACTCCTTCCAGTAGCTCCCGTATTTCTCAGAGCATCTTATATCGTCACGAACAGATCGATGACACAGTAGAAGAGTGAGAAATACAACGTAGAAATAAGGAAGTGGGTTGGTAAAGAGTGCCGGAACTGTCCAGAAAAATGCAGCAGCAATTTCAGGAATGTAATGGAAGTGCCTGGAAACTCCCCACCAACCAGAAGCAAGAAGAAGACTTTTCTTCTCCTCTCCTTCACTGGTTAGATAGGAGGCTCTGATCACAGTGGGCTTGGAGCCCCATATGGTGCACTCTCCGTTGGTGTTTCTGACTACTTCTTTCTGATAGTCTGCATTGTAGTTGAGGAACACTGACACAATGCCCAAGATCATGATGAGGGTAAATAGAGGCAGCCCCAGGTCGTTAGGGTGCATGGTGAGGTACAGAGTGTGGCTGGTGTAAATGGATGGCACCCACACCAAACAGCCCCAACACTAATTAAACATACACAATTGAAAACAACAACAAACAAATAAACAATCAACCATAGTGATAACAGCAACATGTTTAAAGCAAACATGACAACGTACATAAGCACGCAAATGGAACATGAATAGACAGTAGTCTATGTTGATTCCAATTAAATATAACCAGTTTCTAGTGTTTTACAAACATAAATCTGAAGTTTATGAAAGTATTACTTTGTGATGAATGCTAAAACTGTCAACAACAACTTGCATTGGATCAAATCTCAACAAGCCCATTGATACGAGTGCTGCAAATTAATTAGATTCATACATGACAACATTGTCAAATCTTAGAACTGTAAGCATCATTTTACGAAAGACAACAATTACTAATAAAAACAAGCAAAATGCATCAGACTGCATTAAAAACTAGCTACATAAATAAAATTTATAGAGTGACATAATGCCTTATAAAATTACATCTATCTTATGTTTCTTATTTAAACTGTAACTATCGAGGTCTGAGGCTTCAGTGGCAGCTATGTACTCTTCAGAGCTCTATATAAAAAGTTTTAAGGTAATATAAATTGGAAATGTGTGGAAAATCAGTTGGTCAAAGTTGTTTTTCAATTTCCTGTTTGTCTAAATACATACTCTTAGTGTCTCTTTTACATACAGCAGTAAACAGTTATTGTGATGCTAGCTGCATTCAGTTTAAATTAATACATTACATACTAACATTTAGAACCCAAGTGGCCTACAATTCCACCTCACTATAGCATCCTCATCTGATAAGATGTTATATGCTATTAATAAATTATCACTATAGTTTTCTTCATTCATCATATTTATCAAACTGTGGAATATCAAACATTTGTAGTAGTCAGAAACTGGCTTCTAATATCTTTTGAAGTATGTAAGTATGTAATGACACATTATTAAAGTAATTAAATTTTGATGCAAAAGTAACTAGAGGCATTAGCTAGCTTTCAAGGTCTTTGTTTGTTTTGCTGATGATGATATTGTCTGTTTATCAACATAGTTATAGAGCACAGGAAAAACAAAAGAGAATTGAATTCCTAGTTACTGGCTATATGTGTGGACCCAGATGATATGGCAGTGAGAATCTCATTATGGCAGGGGTCTTGGGCAGGGGTCTAGGGCTGCTAGGGCTAGGGCTAGGGCTAGGTTTAGGGGGGGCTTCTGCCAGGGGTCTTGAGTTGCGTAAACAAATCAACAATCAAAAATAAATTCTTTTAATTGTCTATCATGTTTATTAAAGCCCTAAATTATTACTTTTGGATTTTTTTATTATTCACTTGAAGTTATTAGACACACACACTCAAAAAACATGTCAGGATGTGGGCAATCATTAGAAAGTCAGGTCCAGACATTGTAGGATAATTCATTGCAGCCTTTATTGATTTCAATATTATTCATAGACTACAATTACTCCTCTTTTTATCTCAACTTGCCTTACCAAATAAAATCCAGCACGGTCATGCATGATGTCCAAAGTCTTCATATATCCCATCTCCCAGTGAAAGAACTTGGCCACATATATCATCTGCAGCAACACTGAAGCCAGCA
>WLWI01002665.1_pt1 | contig 15399 bp, 9 predicted proteins | sample 6701501 | NCBI WGS metagenome assembly WLWI01 (sample SAMN12718690, study PRJNA515312) | sponge metagenome | isolation source: marine sponge | host: Mycale hentscheli | place: New Zealand: South Island, Marlborough, Capsize Point | collected 2014-11-01
ACGACTAAAGCTGCGACGATAAAACTTGGAGAGCTCAATATCTGGACGCCGACAACTCCGTAAGTGCAACAAAAAAAAATTCGAAGGTGCCGCGTTGTGCCTGGTTTTCCTATAGACGGTCACATATGTACACATGTATAATATGCTAACTAAAGTAAATGAATAATCTTCGACCACATGAATGCTCAGGAAAATTTAGCACTATGCAGGGAACTAATAACCTACCTATGATGTCTAAAGACAAAATGCTTTAAATTTGTGAGCAATTGTTTCAACCTTTGACAAAATACAAGACACAACAGTTTAATATTCAAACTGAGTATGACATCACCAAAGTACAACCACATTAATCCAAATAGGTACAGATATTTGCACTGAATTTGCCATAGGTTATGACTTTTACGTTGGTTTTACGTATTCTTATTATAACTTAATTTTCTGCTTGTCCCTCTGCCTAATAGCAACTAATAGCATATCAGTACGCTAACCCGTCAGAATCATTTCCATGGCTCTCGACTTGCCGATGGCTCTAATGAGCCGCTGAGTGCCTCCTCCACCAGGGATGGTACCCAGGTTGATCTCAGGCTGCCCGAAGAAGGCCTTCTCGCCAGCGTACAGGATATCACACATCATGGCTACCTCACAACCTCCACCCAGGGCAAACCCGTTGACAGCTCCAATAAGAGGCTTACGAGTCCTCATCAAACTCTCCCAGTTACCTAAAAGCAAGCAAAGAAAAGTGATTATTGACATCACAATATGGGCCATTAAAATAGTTATTTTATTGTTACTGTTGATCTAAAATTGCAATCGTACCTATTTCTAATTCATTACACCTTATCTATCACCTTCCCACTCCCCTAGAAGTACTCACAAGTACATGTAGCAACTAACAGAGAAAGTTTTTCATGTAGCAGTCCATATAAGTAAGATCTTGCATCTCTGCAATGTCAGCTCCAGCTGCAAATGCCTTCTCGCTGCCAGTTAAGACCATGGCGCCAATGCTAGTGTCTTCATCAAACTCCTTCAGAGCGTCTCCTACCTCAGCCATGAGGCCATCACATAGAGCATTCAACGCCCTGGGTCGGTTCAACTGCACAAGTCCTACATTCTGTTTCTCCCCCCTTTTCTCAGTCTTAATGAACTCGTAGGATAGCGGAGCGCTGCTAGACAACTGAGCTACAGCAGGACGAGCACAGGCACCAGCGACTTTCCAGAGTACGGGCGACCGAGAGAGGAATAATCGACAGGTTGCCATTATCCCGAACAGGCTGGCAGTTCAGCTCGTTAATTCGAACACGAGGGAACACTAGCTCCACCCACCTTACTGTACACAACAAAGTCTAGCCCCTCCCCCTTGTTTGTGCATGTAAGTTTGTTGGTTTTGGCTAAGGGTGCGAGTCTAGGAAAAAAAAAAAAAAAAAGAAAAGAAAAGAAAAAAGACTACTACCAATGTCTTCTAATAATTTAAAATCGTCTAATAGTACTTCTGACTCGTGCGATGGCTGCAACAACTCGTGCAAGTCCAGTCTGGTGTCTCGCAGAGATTCGAAGGTCCCAGTATGGAAGAAGCTAGCTTACGCTGTTGGGGCGATGCCTTACGCTATGTGTACGACCATCATCGCCTTATACTTCAGCATATTCTTGCTCGAAGTTGTTCTTGTGAGTTTCTTTTGTGAAAAGTTGCTTTTGTGAACAGCTGATTCAGTCACTGGGATGAATCCAAGGCCTTGCATGATAACACTTGTAATGAATATTAGCTATATAGCTGGAAGGATGTCACTGTTTTTATATAAATAATGCATTCATACGTATCCAAAGCAATTTTGTTGAAGAGTGTGGGAGCGTAACAGCTGGTTTGAGCATGAGCTTCAACGTGTTCAAGCTGTAAGCATATCACTGTAAGTATGCCTCCACCAACACACAAGCTTGTCAAGCGGTTTAGAAATCCCAGCAACTTCCCTCAACGTGGTATTGAAAAGCAAATCATCTTTACTTTCAATACTTCATGGTAGTAAATTTAATTAAAAATAACTTTTGAGTTGGGATTTCTATTGAAACTAGATATAAAACTTTATGGCCATTCAAGAACTACTCCCATAAAGAATCTCTCAATGGAACACACAGTGCACACAATGAGCTGCTGTGCAATGATGTCATAACATACACAATTGTTCGCTGGATGTATGAACATCGACCAGCATTTATCAATTTGTATCATCTACTCTAATCGGTGTTTGCAGCTCAGCCTTTCAAAACGGCCAATATTTTGAACACTGTAGCCGGCAAGGGAAAACAGCTTGTTGTTATTGTATTTTAATTGTGCACTTTTAGCTAGACAGTGTTGCATTGTGAAAATCAATCTACTGATATGTATCCTCGTGGTGATAGGACAACACACATACACTCACACATGCATACAAACACGCACGCAAACACCTAACACAATCTCATTTTGAGTCTATTGTTAGTGAGATATAGGTTCCTGGAATAAATGTTGTCCATGTATGGAAAGAATCTTTTCATTGTCCAGTCACCAGCAGAAATGTGCATACACTCTTTTCCTTTTTTTATTTTTTTTAAACCTGCTATTGCTAGCCAACTAGCTATATGTAGTACAATTTATTATTTTTATTAGCTCGATCCAGTGTATGTACTCATCATCGTGTTCTCTGGCCGAGTGTGGGATGCCATCACTGATCCTGTTGTAGGCTACCTGACATCTTTCACTCAGACAAGACTGGGCAGGCTCAGACCATGGTAAAATTAGTAGCATATCTCACCCCACTCTCATCACTCCTTTGCAATCAACAATTTGAAACAATGAGTTGATAGGACAAACACAACTGATTGAGTTATAAGGGGTTTTATTTTTCTCCTTCAACGCAGGATGGCTATGGCTACTTTGCCTGCTGGTCTCTTCTACTGCCTGCTGTGGTTCTCTTACATGGATGGCTGGCCCGACTACGCCAAGATCATCTACTTCCTCATCTGCTACTTGGTATTTAACTCCCTTTTGACAGTAAGTAATTTCAAGACTTTGTCTTGTCATTCTCTCCTTTCTCTCTATGCCCAGAGGCGGTCGTTGCACATACATGTGAATGTATTGTGTCTTGTAGTGTCTCCATGTTCCTTACGTCTCTCTTACCATGCACATGTCAGAAGACACCAAGGAGAGAGACTCCATCACATCCTACAGTGAGTCACACATCCAGTTACAATGTATAGGAACATAAAGTGGAGGGTTAGATGCATGTGTCAGACTGATGTCGATCAGCCAGCAGGTTTCAGTCCTTCTACCAACAACCATATTGCTTATGCATTATAATTAAACCGAGAATGCCTTTAAATAATAGCAAGTGATGTGAATAATGACTCTCATACTCATTGCTTCAGAAAATGATGTGTGCGTTATTTAGGTGCTTTTTGTTTTAGTGAGATAATTTTCCCACACATGTTGGTAAGGCATTAGCTATTTCCTACACAAACAGTTTTTATGAACGTCACTGCTATTTTTTTTTTTGTACATGTGATTTTACTTAGTTTTTATTTTTGCTGGTTCTGAATAGCTGTGCCACCATATTGTTGACGATTTAGCTATACCATATCACAACAGCCCTTGAAGGAAAGTGTGCGTGGTGTGTTATTTGTTATCATGTCTGATTAGACTAGTTAATCATGCACATAAGCCTATTGAAATCTATGACGCCAGATGTTGTTGTTTTGTGTGTGTACATGTATGTATAATATTATAAAGAGTGTAGCTAGCAAGCAGATCTAGACCATTCGCTCACTATATTACACAACCAGAACATACATGACATTATTTTCCCTCTCTTCCAGGAATAGGGTTTGAATTGATCAGCACGTTGCTTGGCGTTGGTATCTACACACTCTTCTTCTTTAGTTTGGTTCATGCGGAAGTTTCCGACTGTGACTCTGGTAATAGAGTGGTGGACCCCAACTTGAGGGCGGCCTACCAGTGGCACGCGCTCACTGTAGCTGCTGTGATCATCATATGCGTGAGCATCACAGTGATTTTTATCCGAGAAGCACAAGGTGGGTGTGGCTTGATTTAATTCGGCGAGGCAAAGGATAGGTAGTTCGAAATACATGGGACAAGTTGTGTTTTTTTTTAATAGTGCGATTGGATTATTACTTGTATTCTCTTCCTTTCATCGTCTTTTCCCCTTATCTTTATAGATGAAATGGAAAAGAGCAAAAAAGTTAGTTTTTGTCAAGGTTTAAAAGAAACTCTTGGATTTAAACCTTATTTTTATCTCCTGATGATCAACATTTTCTCGTGGCTTGGCTTTCAGGTAATCATCTTGTTGTTCATTCTAATTGAGGGGCAGAGGGGGTGGAGTGAACAACTGTGTGTGTATTATATAGTGAGTCCTTAATTCTCACTTCTAAGCGTAATATTTTATCGCAGAGAATTAATTTTGCTAAACATTTTTCCAAATGTTTCAAACCCAAAGGTTCTTTATCAGTGGGGTTAAAAAAATGACATCTCTTAAATTATTTATGGTTATCATATGTATGAATGTATTTATATTACTATGTATGTGTACCCAATACTTGTGATTTCTTAGCAAATTTTGTTGTTGTTCTGTTTGTGGTTTTTATAGTTTTTTTGTTGTTGTTGTTATCCTATTACTTTTTCCCCAGTTCATTCAAAGCAACATAGCATTTTATATCAAGTACTCAGTTGGTCTAGAGGGTCAATACCCGTATGTCATAGCCGTTGTTCTGGTGACAGCTGTAATCTGGATATTCTTCTGGCAGTTCTTCATCATCAAGTTTGGGAAGAAGACAGCAATGACAGTAGGCATGTGGATAACTCTGCCCACATTGATAGCACTGCTCTTTGGCAACTACTTCAAGATGGGTGCTTATGCAGTGGCTGTTATTCTGTCCTTTGGACTGTCTTGTGCCTATCTAATACCATGGTAATGATGAAGATGATGGCGATGAATGATGATTAATAATAGTAATAATAATAATAATAGGAAATTTTTCTCTTTTTAACAGCCAATATTTTTAATTATAACTTAACCCGACGTTTCAACTTCTTGCTGAAGTCCTCTTCAGGGGTCAACTGAGGTCGAGCTCTCCATGGTGATAAAAAAGAGAAAAATGTCCTATTATTATAATTATTTCAGCCGAGAATGACTGAATAATAGTTATAATGATGATAATAATAATAGTAATAATAATAATAATATTGCAAACATTTGCCCATTCTGAACCCTCAGCATACATGTAGGAGATGGTAATCTTGCTAATATTTTGTTTGTGTGTTGTTGTTATCTTATTGTGTATCTAGGTCAATGCTCCCCGATGTTATCAATGAAGCAGCTCTCTACAGTCCTGTGCGGAGGGAAGAAATTTTTTGTGCTTTCTTTGTGTTCGGAAACAAGCTGGCAGGTGGCTTGACGCTAGCTATATCAACAGCGATCTACAAGTAAGGAACATTTACTGCTCACCAACCAGCAATGGGAACTGAAGGGTGCCTGTATTTCTTGTTAGCATCTTCAAGTGTGCCAGTTATAATTATAACAGGAGTCAGTCGATTAATGTACACTGCAAGTGGTTAAATTTACACACTTCTATCAATTCACTTAGATAACACATCCTTCAATCATCACCATTTATTTTTTTTTTACTGAAAGTATGAGTTTCAAGCTAATTAGAAGATATGCATAAGAGTAAACAACATCATTCAAACTTACTTAAATTAATTTTATTTGGGCCCATCGGCTTTAGATGGTGCAGTTTGATGAATGCACAGATGTGCCACTTCCATTCTAAATAAACCCTATATTTCTTTCTATAGAATTGCGGGTTATGATGAAAATTCCTGCGAACAGCCGTGGAATGTGAACTTGACCTTCAAGCTTCTCGTGACTGTTCCGCCCATCTTTGCCATCCTCATCTCTTTGGGTTTCCTATGGTTTTATCCCATCACAAAAAAATCAATAGAGGTGACGGCACAGATTTTAGCAGAGAGAAGGTCAGCAGCACTGAGGGTTCTTAATGTTAACATGTGTTAGTTTGTTCCCTGTTCTTCCAGATCTTCTCCTTCTCATGATGAAAAGAAAGACTCTAAACTTTAATTTTGTGTGTACGATCCTCCATTTTCCATTTTTATGTATTATAATACATGTTTAATCAGACGACTTTCATATCATATCATTGCCAAACAATAACAAATACTTCACTTCTTGCGACCAACTCTACCTGGAAAATATTACGTTAATGAATAATAGGTAAAGGTAGCTTCGTTCGAGTCCATTGTGTGCCCCGCCCCCATACCCTTATTTACTGCTGATCCTCTTATGGTCGTGCTATGTCGAAAAGTTTTGTAGAGCCCCTCGAGGACGGAGAGGCGGTAGATGGTACAGCTGAGGAAAGAGGAGAGTTGAGGAAGAGTTTGCTGCATGAGCAAGAGGAGTTGGTAGTCACTCCCACCGGCTCAAATTCTAGCTTGGTCTCAAGCATGTCTGAGAAAATTTCTGAGGTAAAGAACATAAACTGCAACTGATTGCTAGGATTAAAATTCTATTGATGGTAGTGATATACATTGCTTCAAATTAGGACACTGTAACACTGCAAATTTGCAGGTGCCCTGTTTTTATCTTTGCTAATATTAATCAGTCCAACATAGGCAAAACTCTCTGTGTACAAGCTTCAGACTAAGTTTTTGTGTGAACAAAATTCTTACCATATTTCTGGGTATATTTTACTTCTAAGGCAGCGTGGGATTGACAGTTCCTAGTTCCTAGTTAAAGACGAAGACATGCTAAACAGGACTACTCTTTCCTAGATAGCTAAAAACCTTTTAGTTAGCAATCAACCATAACAAAAAATAGAAGCTATGATTCTTCATCCTCAGCAAGGCCAGTCGTGTCCAATCAGCATGCACTCAGGTAGCTAATGTATTGCATTTCTTGTCGCAAGGCCTGAGGAGGCTACCACATTTGTAGTTGCTGCCACCATTAATTTGTGTGAGAACTGGGTATATTTGCTCGAGACCTTGATACCATGGCTTAGTGTGTGAGATTCATGCAAGAGTTTAGAGGTCTGAGTTGGGGAGGAGCAGGCTGCTTTGCATGTTACTAGAGCTACAACAATGGCTTGAGCGAGCCAGTGCAGCTCAGGATATAGCTACTACTACTGGTATCCGGTTTCTCCTGGAATTATTAAAAAAATGGGGTTACTTATAAGGGAGGGAGAATATTATTATGTCAAGCTAAGGCTAAGGTTGTAAATTTGTGGCAAAGGCTACTTTGTTTAGCATTGCAGACAAGGTAGCTACAATAATTTGTGTAAGAAAATTCAATTTTAAAAAATCTCTGTTGGTGAACAGCTCGTGTGATATCACATGGTCGTGGCATGGATATGTTGTACGTACATGTACTATAGAGTATGACATATCAATGGTTGTGAGAATGAGGAGTGACTTTTGCTGATAGAGTAATACAATGTACAACACTCACTCTTTGTAGCTTTATATGGTATTCCAATGTGACCCTGGTTTTCAGTCTAGCAAGTTACATAATATTATATGTATAAGAATTGTTCACCTTGGGAGTGAGTTTGTGAGTGCATGCTGCATGCATGTAAGTATAGTTTAGTGTGCATGCAGTGCAATTTAAGGATGGTGGTTAATTACAGTATTGTATGTTAACTCCTATTTCTTTGTTAAGTGTATGTACACATTGGTAGCCAGGTAGCCACTGCCCACTCACTTGATTGCTGTCACTTTTTCTGTGTTCATGTTGCAGTCGCTAGTGTTTTCCAAGACTGACAAGAGTCAGGAGTTTGACAAGATTCCAATATGGCGGAAAGTGGCATATGCAATGGGTGCTATGCCCTATGCCATGTGCTCCACAATTCTTAGTTATTACTTCAGCATCTTCCTTCTGGAAGTTGTCATAGTGAGTTGATATAAAAACACTAGTGCACCAAGGTAAACTTCTCAGAAACTGTCTCACTCAGTTAGCTATGTATATAATATATACATATTATTATATTATATATATTATATGTTTGTCTGTGTATATAAATGGCAGTGAATTTACTTTCTTACTGCCACCTGGTTGTCTTGACACACTTTACCAAGCAGTAGCATTTATGTCACTGAAGAGGGTACCTTCTAGCTGCAGAATGTGGTGAATATTTCAGTTAGCTATCTGGCTCAGTACTTTGGGTCTAAATTAAAAAAAAGTTTCTTTTTGTGTTTAGTAAGTCTAAATGAATTTTAATGACTCCTACTCCTTCATTTTTAGTTGTTGAAGAATTTCCTAATATACAAACACCATTTTACTTCAACATTCTTACCAAACTATAAATATGCTTTAAAATTGTTCTACTAACAGTATGTCGATAGTAATTCAGCAAACCTCGAGTCTTTCACAAGCACCAGTTGTACTTCATCAACCCATAGCTTGCATCCACAAGGACAGATAGTGGATAGTCAGTCATAGCTATATTCTCTAATACTCATTATTATTTATTATACTTGAATTTTGAATTTTTATGGAGGCCAATACTAACGGGTTAATCAGTCAGGGTTGTAGCCTGGCCAAATCAGCAACACAGACACTCATTTACTCAAGAAGCGGTAGTCTGAACTAGAGCTTCAACAAGACCTCACTAACTATCTGGCAAAAGATGAGACAGTTCAAGTGTGAAATATAGAGTAGCTTTGTATCCAATATTATATTACTATTTAGTCAAACCCCCCTTCCTTTCCCTCTCTTCCTTCCCTTCCCCCCTCCTGATAAGAGAATAATGGAGTGATAGCAACTGAGAATTATAGAAAGAAAGTTTTATACTTCCTGGAAATCTTTTTTTTTTTTTTTTTTTTTCCCTCCTGGGACCTGGACAATTATTATTATGCTATTTACCTAGGAATACTATCACATCTACAATATTATGTTCTTTATATTCTAGCTTGATCCCGTCTACGTATTGATCATCCTCTTCTCTGGTCGCGTGTGGGATGCGGTCACTGATCCCATCGTGGGCTACCTTGCGTCTCGTACTCAGACAAGATTTGGACGACTCAGACCCTGGTAGGCTATCAGTCAGTTTTATTGATGATGATGATGATGATGATGATGATGATGATGATGATGATGATGATGATGATGATGATGATGATGATGATGATGGTAGTGGTGGTGATGATGATGATAAAACAAAGCAGTGAACATTTTCAGATAATTGAGTGAACATTTTCAGATAATTGAGTAAAAATTTACAGATAATTGAGTGAAAATTTACAGATAATTGAGTTATTAAGCCAAAGATCATGATTATTTTGAGTGTCAAACCATTAGGTTGGCTGGAGCTGCTCTTCCTTCAGGGGTGCTGTATTTCTTCATCTTCTATGTTCCGCCACTGGACAACTACCCACAATACTACAAATACATCTACTACCAGATAATATATCTACTCTATGAAGCTTCACTCTCAGTAAGCAGTGCCAAATGAAATTCATAGTTGCTCAGTGATGCTGTGCCGGGTGAAACTGGGAGATTGAATTAAGTAGTCTTATTTATTTGCACTCATTTAATTAAGTTAAAAGTGCTGGAATGTGTATGTTTTTAAAGAGGAATTATTTTACAAGGTTTTTTTTTTTAAGTTTTAAGTTTATTTTTTAAGTTTTCCTTGTAATAGTTGCAATGTTGAGTTTCTCTTTGTAGTGTATCCATGTCCCCTACACAGCCCTCACAGTGCACATGTCCAACAATCCAAAGGAAAGAGACATTGTCACCGTCATCAGTGAGTCCACATGCATGTACCAAGCTCTTATCTCACCACCAGTTTGCAATACTTTCAGTTCTTTATCAGAGCGTGCTCAGTATCACTCTCAAGTTACTGATTACCTCGCTTGTATGCACAGCATAATACCAGACTCAATACCCAATAATTGAAGTCCCATACCAGACATCTAAGCTGGGTGCAATAAGACCAAAAGCTGAACATTTTTTTCCATAATGAGCTTGTTGAAAACTAAGGATGGAATTTTTTTTTGCGTATACATACATACATCATACATACGAATAAACCACCAGAAAGACAGCAGATAATTCAAGCACCAATGACAGACATTTCTGTTCCATGTGTCCATGTAGGAATGTGTTTTGAAGTTTTGTCCGTTTTACTGGGCATTGGAATACATACTGTATTTTACACCATCTTTGTGATTGGAGGAACTGATGTCAGTTGTGATCAGGGGGAGAGACTGCCCAATGAGGATGAGAGGTCGGCCTATCGCTGGCACGCCGTGCTTCTGGGAGTACTGACAATTTTTTTCATCAGTGTTACTGTTTTTGGAGTCAAGGAACAAGACGGTGAGTTTTATATTGAACGAATGTTGTACCGATGTATTCAGGTAATGATCATCATAGTTATGTGTGTTAATATTATCATTTTATTTAAGTCGAGACCAAAATGGATAAGAGGATTGGTTTCTTCAGAGGGTTGAAGGACACGTGGACCTTCAAGCCATATGTTCTTCTTGTGATGGTAACTGTCCTGGGATGGCTAGCTTTGCAGGCAAGTTGTAATGCATATAGTTTTTAAAAGTTTTTGTTATAACAAGCCAGTCCTGGGATCAATATTTGTGACCGTCTACAGGAAAACCGGGCACAATGCGGCACCCTTCGAAAAAATTTTTTTGCACTTACTGAGTTATCGGCGCCCAGATATTGAGCTCTCCAAGTTTTATTGTCGTAGCTTAAGTCGTTCCCACTATAATAACCGTTCCCTTCAGTCGGCTTGAAACAATACATTTTTAAGAAATCGATTGATCTTTTCTAGATATTTACGCACGCCGCGTTGTGCCCGGTTTTCCTGTAGACGGTCACATTTGGTGATAGCCGATCTTTTATTGTTGTAATTTTCTTGATAAGTCCATGAAAAAGTGACATCTACTGAAATTATTATTTAAATCAAAAGAAACTATTACTTTTGGGCAGCATCAGTAGTTTGTGGGCTATGAGTTCCTGGGTGTACGATGAACAGTACTACTATCGTGATACTGTGCATGTTTTGGGAAGGCTGGTGATAGTAAACACGACTCTGCTTTACAAGATAAACTTCTCTCACTTTACTAAACATGAGTGTGTGCACTAATTTGGTGGTGGTAACTGAGCTAGAGTAGCAAGTGAGTTATACATATTTCAATTTGGTACCAGTTGTCGGTATATTTTACTGATTTTTAACCCTCAGTGAGCATGCGCAAGAGGGTTATAGTAGTCCTGTCTGTTTGTCTGTCTGTCTGTCATGCTCTGATTTTGGAAATTACAGACAATTAACCGTTAATTTAGGTATGAACTTGCTCAGAACAACAATTTAAGACTTTTCATTGTGCTACTTTTAAAAATTTGGGCTGATTTTTGAGAAAGCGCGAAGCTTTTTGTTCCGCATAGGTACTAGCTTTTGTGGGTAATGCCCCCTATCGTCACATCATAATCATGTGAGCAAATATATTTCTTGTGGCTTGCATTAGCTATTAGCTTGCTTTGCCTCTGGGAAGTTAACTGAGTTGCTGTAAGTGTAGTTTCCACTGAAAATATATCCCGGTGAGTGTCTCTGGCCTGTTTAGCTTATTCTCTTATGAAGGCAGCGTTTGCATGTACCGTTTTCATTGCTCAAGTTATATTGATGCCTCATTAGAATAGCCAATAAATTATTCTTTTGGTCTAAGATTATTTTGTAATAGCTAGCTAGTATATAGTAGCGCTGAGGGTTCACACCTTTGATGCTCTATTTTTTTAATATGCGAGCAAGACACTCTCAAGGGTAACACAATTGAAAATTTGGGATATTTGTATGAGTAATAGCACGGGTAACCGTGCTATCACTCGCTAATAGTAGGCCAGCTTTTAAAAAGTCATTTGCAATTGTAGCTATATTATATCGTTCACTCACTATCTCCTTATTTCAGGATTAGCTTCCGCTGGAACTTTCTTTTCAACGTGCGGCTCCTCCTAATCTGTTGTAAAACATTTTGTCTAATACGGGTAGAGGTTCTGTGGTAAAGAAGGACATTGTCTCCAACTAAAATCTACTCGAACTGTACGTTTCCAAGGTTAACACTGCACGCGTATGCACTTACCCGTACTATTTCACTTAGTTCCGAGGTATTTCAATTAGTTATGCGCTATTTCACTTTCCCCGTGCGATTTCAATTGAACAGCGATTTTCCCATACATTTTTGAATGGGCAACTTACGCGCCGTACTATTAATTGATTAATAATGTAGCTTGCTCTGGCCATGCCTGAACAGAAGCTGGAATTGCTCATTGCACGTGTGACTGTTTACATTACTAATTAGTACCCATTGTGTTGGCTCTCATTAACAGTTATTAGATCTCATTCACCCTTACACTATTGCTCTCCATCTCTAGCCTGCTCTTTGTTTACATTGCTTGTTTTGTCTCATAGGGGCCCTGCTCTGCTCTGCCTATAAAAGGATAGAGTGGAGCATCCTATCTGGTTCTTATACTTGTACTACTACTACTACTACTACTACTTTTGTCAGTTTTCTAATACACTATTTGTCGCTTAGTAGCCTGAGAACATTGGGTTATTAGTGTGGGATTGTTCTGCTGTGGGTTCAGCAGGGTAACTGGGCAGTTGAGTCACTATTCTCCTGTCTCCCTGTAACATAGTGGATATTTCTACCGAGCGAGCTACATGGTTTTACACATAGCTAACTGATATTTCTATAATTACGAATCAAGTGGTGGGTGGTATTGCGTTCTTTCAGTGGGCGTCATTTTCCCTGTAAGGTATTGTGTCTGTTCATCGTTAATTGGTAAAGTATGAATTAGCACCATTCAAGGTCACCTGCTAGTTCATTAATTAATTAATTAATGGGTAATCCAATAACTGACACGGGCTGAGAACACAACGAGGGGAGGCGTGCACATCGCGGTAATGGCTCCACTTGAATAAGTGTACTTTGGAATGCAATATAGTATGTAACATTTTTATAAATGTCTAGAGTAAGGAGCTGCCCTTAGGCAAGGCTTGCATTGCTTGGTTCAACATACACTACTGAACTTGCTGTCAGTTTTATTACATGATCACATACTACCAACATGTCTAAAGTATGCCCATAGATAATGTCATATTACTGTATAAATGCACAGAGGATAGCCATGGTTTAGTACACAGCCTTGTCTGGGTACCCTCACACCCTAACTACACACATATCACACTCAGTCTTAAAATACATGGCCAAACTTTAGTGCTGGGCGATAGTATCCATATTTGCACTATCACAAGGTGATAGTTACTATCTCTGTACCTTGATATTAGCTAGCTTAAAAACAGTGGTCACGAGCCTAGCACTCAGGGGGGTCCTCAGTGTAGTAAGACTGCCTCTAGCTAGCTCTGGCTTCAGCTGTTTGTGTAGCAAAGTGTCTCCCAGCTGAGTTACTCCCTCCACAACAGTCTACGGTCTTTATGAAAGGAAAAGAGAAGATTGTGTGTACTTTGATGAAATCTACCAGTATAATTACTCCAGACTGCACAGACGTATTAACATATCATCTTCATAAATCAACCCACTTATGATACTTCCCCACCGTGTTGCCATGGGCACGGGCTCTCCTCTGCATACTTTACCAACTACCAGACTCAGTCTAACTGATTAGAAGAGGGCACTGATTGACTTGACCTAACTCTGTCCAGACTAATGTAAATTATACCACTGAACTATTCCATTTCCCTGTCAAAAATTCTTAATTGTAACATTAAAAAGGAAAATACAATGTTCCTCATACATCCTACCATTACAAATAGCAAAAAAAATGTTTTAATCATACTAAAAAAAAAAAAAAAATCTCGTATAATAAAGATATATATATGGAGTAGTATAATAACTGATGAGCTCTCTTCCTAAATCTTTACTCATGGTTACAAATAATACAAACATGTATAGTGAAAATGTGAATGAATTCAAACCAGTTCACTCTATCTATAAGCTGCAAGGAATTGATAGCACAACAACAGATGAAAAATTGTTAAAACGTCATTGAGTGGTCCAATAGAGAAATGCCTAGTTAAAAACCGTTGCTGCCGTCATTTTAATTAGACCGAGTTCCAAAGTTTTGTTAGTTGCGTATTTTTTTAGATTAAATATATAAACAAAACTTAACAGTTAATATTTCATTGTGAAAGCTCATTAGAAAGTATCGTGAGTTGACGTTTATTATTTTATCACATTCTCTTTCTACAGACATAATTAAATTAATTCAGCGAAGCGAGCGGAGCTGACTCTCTAATGAGTTCGCGATATATATATATTTAGGTCTAGAAATTGTTTTTGTTCTTGCGTGGGGGCGTACGGGTGTACCTTTTCTCCTACGCGCTTGCGCGGGCCGGGTAACCTTCTTAGCAACATTTTGTTTTGTTTACCCGCCGTACGAAGTAGCGATGCCCAGTAGACAAAACGTTAGAAACGCTCGGTCAAGAGCTTCGAGGGCGTTAGAAACTCCTGAAGAAAAATTAGTAAGGAGAGCGATAAGAAATGAAAAAGACAGGGCAAGGAGGAGGAGAGCTAAAACGAAACAGAAACAGGTAGCAAAGTAAAAATCTGACAGTATTTTGTAGCCACACCAAGCATGCATGGAATAGCTGCAATTACAGGGAACATGCATCGCTCGCTTCGCTATTTTGTGCTATTATAGCAATATCAGCAATATAGCACACACACACACGCATCATCGTCATCACTCAGTTGATGAGGCGTGGAAACTAACTCATTAATGGCACACTAGGCAATGCTTTCAGATCACCTGGACACGCCCCTCACTTCGGTGTCTGTGCCCGTATGACCACCTGTTAAATACAGTCATTATAACTAGTGATGTGCTCTACACTCGAACCTCTCTTATCCGTTCGTCTAAGTTACGGACACCTCTGTCTACCGGACACCAACTAAAATTATTGACTGCGTACGGATCGTCAGTATAGTCAGAAAGCTACCAAATTAAACAAATAAAATCGGGAAAATATTTCGCGTGTGGCACTTCGAGTGTATTTGATCGTAGCGTTGTGTGCGGAGATGGAGCAGGGAAATCAACAGGAGTTAGTGCGTCTACCGCTAGTTCTTCTCAGAATTCATTGACCAGCGTCGTCGCTGCTAGTTCTTCTCAAAACTCTTTGAAAGGCAGTGGGCTGCTAGTTCTTCTAAGAACTCAACGACCAGCGGTGGTGGAGGCAAGGTCACGGTAACTAAACGCAAACGTAGCGTTTTAACTCTAGAAAGAAAGCTGGAGATAATATCAGAAGTTAAGAAAGGGAAGTCAGTGAGGCAGTGTCTGGACAGTTTGGTGTTCCAAAATCTACAGTGAATGATATTTGGACATG
>WLWI01002666.1_pt1 | contig 15399 bp, 10 predicted proteins | sample 6701501 | NCBI WGS metagenome assembly WLWI01 (sample SAMN12718690, study PRJNA515312) | sponge metagenome | isolation source: marine sponge | host: Mycale hentscheli | place: New Zealand: South Island, Marlborough, Capsize Point | collected 2014-11-01
AATTAAAAAAAAACCCCCCCCCCCCCCCCCCCCCCCCCCCCCCCCCATAAAATGGTTTGAGCATACTCGATGATGATTAGTGGGTATAAAATCTTTCCTTTTTATAGCATTAATCCACTTCTCCCTCACTAGTTTATCCTTAGGAAAACTCACTTCTTTGTCCTTTTTATTGTTATTGTAACATCCAGGGACACAGCAAGTGTACCCACCCCTCATACCTTTAGCCAACCTTCTCTCTTGAGACTCACTGATGTTTCCAGAGAAACCAGCCACTTCACCATAAGCTAGGTCACTTCCAGGAAAATCCACAGCAGCACAAGAAGTGGCACACTCTTGGCATTGGGTTCTGAGAGAAGAACCAGTAACCTCACCTCCTGTCAATGAGTTCTGAGAAGAACTAGAAGAGAGGCCACCTGTCAATGAGTTCTGAGAAGAACTAGTGGTATACACTCGCCAACTATCACACAACTATCACTCTCCAAAACTCCAACAACCACCAACCAAAAAATTCTGAATTTGCTATCAGCACGTGGGAAATTTCATATTATAGCTATTCCTGTAATTTGGTAGCTCTTTGCAGCATACCGCAGTGCTACAGGTGCTACAGCAAAAAATAAGCCAAGTGGTAAGCAAATCTAATACATTTTCAATGGGAGCGATGGTGCAGTGATACCATTGGTGGGTGTGGCCGAAGCTTCCGTGATGTCATCATGCAAATCCCCTATTTGTGCAAGATTTTAGATGTCTGACTTTCACACAACTGCACCTGTAGACAAAAAAGAAAACATTAAAAAAACAGACCTTCTACTCTTTTTTTTTTTAGAATAGTGCATGAACAAAAATGATGTGAGAATGTAACTATTAAAATTATAAATATTAAAAATATGGCTCTGTAATGTTCTGGAAAAAGTAATCAGCACAGTAGCTCTTTCGGCCACATTGGAATAACGCTGAATAGTAGCCAGTATGCACCCAGACGGATCTTCATTCTTCGAATTGGCTTGCTGGAGTCCTCTGTTAGTGCTCATTCTACTGTAACAATGAAGTACGCCCACAGTACACACATAGAATGAAAAATAAATATATAGCAAAGACAGTCAATTTGCAATAACACACTTCGGCTTCCAGTGGCAGGCACCTTTAACTCGTCAAGAAGCCAAGATAACAGCTGTAAATACAAACTGAGTTCTGTAGTTGGTATTAGTCTTTTTTTTTTTCAAATTAAATTGAATTAAGGTGCCAATCAATATCATTGAGATTTAATACGTGATTCATTTGCAACGTGATATAAAACTACATTATGTGTGCCGCCCAAGTAATAAATCTTGGGGAGGGGAGGGGGGTGCAATGCCTCCCTGCCCCCCATCCCCCACTTCCGTCACCCCTGATTCTGAGTGATAATATCAAAATAATAGCTGCAAGGTAGTTATTGTTGTGTGAAGTACATAGTGAGCAGCAGCACAACCTATAGCCCACAAAGCAGCCCTTTGAATTAGACTAACTGAGCTATTATGTATGTACGTTCATAGCTATGAACAATGCAAAAATGCTATGTAGGAAAGTAGTTTTAGTCAGAATCTGTTGGATGCCAGATTGTAAATTATTATTGCTAATTTTTTTTTGGTTATGTTCGTTTAATTGTTACATTAGTAGTATTGTCGTTGCTAGTATTGTTTAGTTGCTTTTGTTTTATATATATTTTTTTTATCATTGTTAATTGTATGCTTGGTTGTATTGTTGTTTTGTTTGTTTTGATGTAGCTGGCTCTGGGTATGGCGGCATCTGCAGTGGATGTTCGAGTGGGAAATGAACTGGGAGCCGGTAATATCACGTCTGCTAAGGTGCCACATTGGTATCCCTTACCATGCATAGTGAGAGTTTAATTTCCCTAGCTTATGTACTCTTTATCACCTTTTTAAGTTGTATTTTTTGTGACATAGCTGGAATGTCCTTGGTGCTTGTATCACTAATATTAATTTTCAGAAATGACATTGGAAGAATATTTACGACTGAAGAGTAAGTTGTTCTATTTTTGTTACAATGTCCCATGTATTAGCAAGTGACAACACTATAGCAATTGTATTTTCTCAGAATTTTTTTTCACTAAGTGCATCTCAAAGCCTGAAATGGGAATACTAAATATATCGTGCATGTGGGAAACTTTGGGACTGCTAGTAGTTTTACCATACTTCATTCTTATAGCCAAATTGTTCACTCAAACTCATGTACTTATCTGATAGAGCCAACTGTGCTGGAGTAAATTGAAACTATTTAAACTATCTGACTGAGGTGGTAATGATGGGAATAGCTACGTACTAACTAAATCCTTGGTGAACAATCAAATATATTAAAAGTAGTTTTTTTACAATGAACAACTGAAACAACTAAAAGGTAACTTTAACAACTACGGTTAACTACAATTTTACATATGCACTAACAAAACACAAAATACTTGACATGCGCAGTAACTAAATAAATGATGTTAACAATGTTCAGAGAATGATCCTGATACTACTCCCTGTCCAGACTTGCTTGTGAGGCTGGACTAAGATCGATATGTGCATTTCAAATAGTATTTTGGCCCTCATCTAGGTCAAGTTCGAACATTTCAACTGCTCTATAAATTATGCCGATGGCTGTATCTCATATTTAATTATCACTTTAAAGCTAGGCTAGCTTGCTCGCCATTGGTGCTGAAGTATCTCAGGTCTCCCCCCCCCCCCCCCCCCCCCCCCCCCCCCCTCCTCAGCAGCCCCTACTCCCTTCTCTATGAAACCACCCTGGTTAATTACGTAATTGATTCATTAAGATGTACTACAGAAAACTGATTGTAGATGTTATTTATTGGGACATACGACCAGTATATTGATTTTGTGATGGTTTGATGCAACTAAATGGAAACATGCATTTACACACAAATGGCTGTTAAGTTTCTAGTTTAAAATTGTACTGTTGCTTATAAAATTCATGCTAGAAGACTATTTCAGGAAAGGAACTCTGTAAGAATGTTTGACCTATAGCTGAATTCATTATATCAAGTTTTTGCGATAACCATAACATCCACCTGGGTCTTTTCATTTTGTTTCCTCAAATTCTATTTTAGAGATGTGGTGGAGGAAATAGCAGATGCCATGATTGGAGCCATTAGCATTATCTTCTTTGATCAGATACAGGTAAGTAAGGTTGTGCATTGACTCATTTACACCAACTTAATCCTATGTGTGAACAGAAAGTCATGTGGGGTGTGGCAGACAAGCCACTATGGCGATTGTAGGGATCCTGTGCTACTGGGTGCTGGGATTGCCTCTGGGCATCACTCTGGCTCTGGTCTTGGGCCTCAATACCAAGGGCATATGGATTGGTATCAGTGTAGCCAGAGGAGTGCAGGTTGGCAAGATGTCACCTTTTTAGCACATACTACCAGGGTTCTGTCAAGGAAATCATGTCTAAACCAAAAATGACATTTCTATTTAAGTCAGTGAGAATAATTAGCATAAATTTATACTAACTAAATTTTAGGGAGGAATGTTGGAGCAAGCAAACAAGTGACAAACATAGGCCAGATGGCACAACAATAAACAATTAATTACTGATTTATACCTTATTGAGAAAGGACAAACATACATTCACACTTCATTCACACACACATTTACGCATTAGCTTCATGAAAACAACCCCCCTTGGACTGAGCTACAGTATATTATAGTGGACTGACCCAGCTCAGTCCAATCAGTTGTGCAGTTGTTCAGTTTGTTGCAGTTGTTCAGTTTTGTTGCAGTCGTTCAGTTATGTTGCAGTTGTTCAGTTTTGTTGCAGTTGTTCAACTCTTCTAGCCATTCATCGCATTCTTCATTTCATATTTTCTTGAATATTATTCGACTTCCTATTCATTCGTTTACTCATCATTGTACTATACTTCAATTCCATATAACTTAAACCCTATCTACCTTTGATTATCTGGGGCGTAGTCTAACTGCACTCTGGATTAGCATACAACGGACATTTGCGCAGGAAGAGACATATCCAGTGCAGTGTTAGTTCATTTAAGGGCTAGTTGTGTTGCTACTAGGTAACCAGCCGCTACGCTTAATTGCGCACTAGATGATTCACGGAAATCTGAGAATTTTTTGGGAGGAAGCTGAAACTCCCCCAACCCCCCCCCCCCCCCCCCCCCCCCCCCCCCCCCCCCCCCCCCCCCCCTCCCCACCCAACCAACTCCCGCTGTCCCCTTACTAGATAAAATCTGGTATTTTTTGTAGTGATTGTGGAGACGGCCTTGGCTGACTGGATGTGTGGAACAATGAACAATTGTCATTGTGTGTGTGAGCAGGATTGTGCCTGCTAGTCAGTAGATGTATGTGTGTGCATTTGAGCGGGCATTCTGGGTAGGATCAGGAATCTGGTTGGCAAATGGATTGCCCAATCAAATGCACACAGCTAGCTGGTTTAATTAAGTTGTGTGCCAGCTTTATATAGCCAGAGCCTCTACAGCTCTGGGTCTGTTTTGTATACACTATATATACATGTATACAACCCTCAGTGCGCTTGCACAAGAGAGTTATAGTACTGATTTCTCTTCTGTTTGTCACGAAGTCAGATAGTCAATTATTTAACAGCTAATCTTCAAGACAATGGCCTCATGTGCTTGAAAGTGCAAACTATTGTACTAGACTGCTGAAAATCATTTAAAGAGCTAAAATTTTGGTCATTCCACCATAATTTATTGCACTACAGGTAATGCCCTATTGTCAAGTTGCGATCACATTAGATATTCACGATTGAGAGGCAATGTTTGTAACTACTGGTGGATGTTTGTCGCATGTACCTTATGGATATAAGCTATAGAGCTAGCTTCTCTTATAGAAACTGCAATTTACTCATGTCATTTTCACTGCAATGAATAATATTGATACCTAATGTAGCAACACCAGAGAAATCTTCTTATCTAGGAAATAATTTTGTAAAATGTTTGGCTTAATAGTATACAGTCACACTTGTTTTTTTGTTGTTGTTTTTGTTGTTGTTTTTCCACCAATTAATTTCGTTCAAGTTGTGTTTCACTTAGCTGGCTGTTGTCTAATTTTAGGCTGTGAAAACTGCCCAAGCTAGTCATAGAAGCCATGAAGACATTGCTGAAGATGATAGATCAGCAGTGGAACTAGTAAATATCTCCAAGGTACATACAGAGCTGTCAAATAAAGATGTTCTTGAAGTAACTGAAGTATTCGACGAGGCAGTCAGAAATTGTGATAGACTTAACCCAGAGAAAGAAGATGAAATGGTGAATGAAGAGGAAGATGAAATGGTGAATGAAATGGCAAATGAAGAGGAAGATGAAATGGTGAATGAAGAGGAAGATGATGTACTCGACTCCAATGGGCCATAACACGAAGCTTAGTTTCAGCAGCTGATAGTGACGAGCCAGTGCAGGTGTCTCAGCCTGTGTATGATTCTAGCAGTAGATTCTGTCGTTCAAGGATTAGTATTTTGGTGTGTCGGGGACTCTTCTTGCTAGCTGGTACTGTTTTTCTCGGAGTGGGCATCATTCTGGCTGCCACAATTCGGCGCAGCAGCCCACTGAACTGCAGCACCAATGACACGATGTATGCAAATGAGACTACAGACATCTTCACAACATATTCTGCAGATTCAAGAACTACTACTGACATGCCCATTTCAACAATACCACAATTATAGACCTTCTACTTTTTTAATCCATTTTGTCTTATAGGTTTTATAAATTGGAGATATTTTATTGTTCCATAATTACATTAGACTTTTTAATTAATATATTTGTTAAAGGGCTGGAGAAGATCTACATAGAGTTCATTGGCTCCAATATTGTGATACAGCTCATTACTGTCAAGTGGCGAGTCTAAAAATGATCTTTCTTTTTTTTTTTTAACAATATTTTGATTACGTTGTTTTTTTGTCCCATTGTGTCCTTCTGGTACAACACATCTATTCAATAATCCATTTCACAAACAGAAAACTTCTTGGGTTGTCTTACAGATAGTTGTGCCATTATACAATGTGTGTATTACTTATATTTATTGTTTTTGTATAATCCCATGCCATGACAACCAATGTCACTCTTCAATTTGGGAAAGTGCAGTGAGTCTGATACTTTTAATTTTTATTTAAAGTTATTTTAATAATGAGTTGTTAATGCTCAAAATATATTTCTTGTAAGTTTACAATGGATTCTTCAACTCTTTGTTGCTGTATTATTGGTTTAGTATATTATATAGCTGCAAATTCACCTTTACAGATTAAATTATTGTTATCATTTATTATCACTCTCAATCCTCTCTTATCCGCGCTTCCTTACATGGACATGCGGCTCTAAAGGACCACTATAAGGCTGTTAACTTGCGACCTTTACTTGTAGATCGTCTTATATATAGAGGCTACTTTGATTTCAAATAAAATAATCACAGTTGTCCATGTGTGAACGATGCAGCTAGACAACTCACAGCAACTTGCTGCAAGAATACCTTTAATGTTTACCTTTGGAATGGACCAAGAGGATGCAAAGAATGTTATGTTGGTGAAAAAGTGAGGACATGAAGCAGCAAAGATAAATATTTTATTCATCTTGCATATCTACTGAAATAAATAAATTAACTTAGCATAAACTTAATGTTTTGTCATACATGTGCACAGGTGGATACCACATCATTTTTTGTTCTTGCAACAAAAAAAGTGGAATGTATACCAAACATAGTCTGTACTATGTAAGTGCCTATTGCCTAATTCAAGCCATGGATGCAACAGTGGATCGGATAGCTTGCTATGAAATTGATCAGTTCCTTTAGCAACATAGCTATAAATGTCCTGGCATGAAATTCTTAACTCACTTGTAGAAGTGGAAGAGGATATACTACAGATATTAAGCTAAAGTGTACAATCTAATAGTAGTGTTAGGCTTGACAGAAATATAGAATATATTCACAAAATGCACGCTGTAAGGGTCATCAACATTGACATTTCACTACTAACCTAACATTGTGATTGCTAAAGTCTAAGACTTTTAAGTGAACCAATTTACTCATCATACAAACAAAAAACTAAACAAATTCATTAAGTATCAATTAATCAATCATGTGTGTGCTTGCGTATTGGTCAATCATTGATTCTGTCCACTTGAAGCTCTTTGGACACCTCCTCTGAGGAGGCAGCTCCAGGCAAGTCCTACGTGTTGACCATGACCAAAAAGATGGTGGTTTTGAGTTCTTTTTCCTTCAGGATATTACACATGTTGTGCTTATTCTCTCCAGTACCTTGTAATGGTCACTGCTGTCCACCACTAAGACCGCAGAATCTTGAAGTGAGTCCTATCATTTGACAGAATGTGTATAGTATAGATTATTAGCTAATTACATACTTTGCTGCTAACTTTCTGAATCATTGAACTTCCGGTGATATGAAACTATATACCCATTTTCATGTACGATATCAGTAAGTTCATGACTACCAATTGCAGTATATCCTACTCCTGACATGTTTACCTTTAATTAATTGCTATCAATTCACACCTTATTCAGTTCTATTGATGTGTCACAGTATGTGTTAATTGTTGTTATTTTCACCTCTATTCATACCCAGAACTACAGCATGCTATATATGTTCTAGAACTTTTCATTCCAGTCCGTCTAGCTTATTCAGTGGTTATGTGAACGTGTTGTTGTGTTCTTGTTTCAAGATTAATATTAACATTTAAAGTAAATTGAACCCATTACAAACACAACACCAATTATATGGCCGGTACAGATAATTGATACCCAATCATGTGATTTGATTCTGTGTGATCGAAATATTTGGCTGTATAGATTGTGATAAGCTCAAAGATGGCTTTGAAATTTGCCTTTTAATTAAGGTAAGAAAAAAATATTTTCACATTGTACTAACTGTTCCAACAAAAATTCTTAGGGTTGACTGGCTCACAATCTATTTGCTCACAAAAAGAGGCAACGAATCTTGAAATCAAATTTTGCTCACCTGTGACTAGGATTTTGGAAGAAAGAAAAATATATATATCTTGTAATATTATTATTGTATTACTTAGTACAGTAATTGTTTTAATTATCAACCCCCAACCCCCTTTTTTTTTTTATAAGTCTCTGTAATGTCTTTTTGGACCTTTCATCTTTCAAACCACAAAAAGCTGATTCCTGAGAGCTTGATCCAAAAAGAAACAGTTCACTAACAGGAGAGGATCCAGGGGTGTGGGGGCATGGGGTCCTCCCCCCCACGTAACTAAGTTTTTGGCAAGTTATAAGGACAAATGTACCAATAGAGGCAATAGTTTACAGATCAACTGCTGACTTACTTATGCTCTTCACTCATAACTTAATAGTGAAATCATGTACAGTCAATCATTAATAATTATAAAATTTCATGAGTTTTGACCTAAATATATTTGGGCCCTTCCCTGTCACTAGCGATGGACCTGCACCTACATAACATTTAAACCGAAAATTGTAAGGAAATATTATGTTTATTTTTTTATTATCGTCTCAAGATAAAGTTGCACCCTTTCCAAGTAGCTAAATAAAGAAAACTTTTTCTGACTCTGAATTACATTCCCCAATTTGACCAAACCCTTTTGCCATCCTGATTCTATCTTGTCGCCAGCTGTTAAGTTCTCGGGTTTATAATAATTTGAAATCAATTGACAATCAACACAAATAATATTATGACATGATACAATTAATCACTGATTGAATAGGATAAAGAAGAAGTATAAGATCACAATTAATGATACAACAAGCCACAAAAATACAAAAGAACAGAAAGTAACACATGAAAGACATAAACAAATGCTATGGAAATTACAGTATTGAACATATTCTGGTTTCTCTGTGAGTATGTTTATAATAAAAGTTTAAATCACTATAAGTTCCATGAGGTACTAGTCTTGCTGTGTATGGATATACATTTTTATAACCAAGAATTTTGTAGTCCTTATCACTGATTCTATCACTTTTCAAGAGAACTCCGCGTACTCGATCATAATTCTGTATAGTTGTGAGTAGAGAGACGGCCGTCTTCTTATCAATATCATTGAATGATAAATTTACAATTAATCCTTTTGAGAGAATGCCATGTTCAGAGAAGTCATCAAGCATTTCCTCCACTTTGGGAGAAGTAATATTCTTTAGCTCTAGTAACTTTAGTTCTCTACAATTATTGGAATGGGCCACATACTCTACAATAGACATTGCTTTTGATATTCCAAGTATATTTCGTGACAAATTCAAGTGGGAAATTGATTTAATTTTAGAAATTATTGTTAATGGATCTCCATCACAACCATTGTGAGATAAATTTAAGGTATGCAGATTGCAATAAGGTGTTGCACCAGAGGAAGCTGCTTCAATATTTTTTGCTGGGTCTGGCAGTACATCTGCATCAGGCTGTGAAGTGAATAATGATTCTGACTCAGGTGAGTGATTATTATTACTAGACAAATCAAGATTAATAGCATTTCCTTGTAATACTAGTGATAGAGCTTCAACACCAGCATTGTGAATCTCATTATATGATAAATCAATAGACTTCAAAGTGAGGTTGCCTTTGAGTCCTCTAGCTACAGCTATAGCTCCTTCATCACCAATGTTATTATAAGTCAGATCAAGCCGTTGCAAATGCCAGTCTATTTGCATCAGTTTACCTATTCCTAAGGCACTGAATGAATTTCGTGTTAAATCCAAATATTCCAGCTTATGGTTTCCATTCAGCCCAGCACATAGTTCAGCCACGCCTTCATCACTCATTTGGACATATCGTAATTCTAGATGTTTGAGATTCTTCAATCCTTGCATTTCTGTATGTCTCATTTTATTCAACTTCAATTTATCAGCCAACGCTTCTAAATCAGTTATGCTCACATCAGCAAGGCTAACTGATAGTTCTTCAATATAATTTAAAGCTCTATCACTGATTTGATTCAAAAACATTTTTAGCTTCTCATTTCCTGGACCCCAAGTTGAAAAAGTAATATTGTTTAAGGGCTTCATTGTGCTCCTGTGTGTGGCAACAGAGATAACGTAGGCTACGGCAGATATGTCATAGCTACTGAGTGTATCAAATAAACGGAGGAAGCTAAATGGATATAATTGACATACACATGATTGCTTAGCCTCATATGAACACTGAAATTGAAATAGTCTGTTATTAACTCTAGCAAACAATTCCTTTGCCCTGTCTAGTCCTACTTCAAAACTTACAAGTCCAAAATAGAATTTCCAAGTGGTCCTCATGTGAATGGCCCCTCCATATTTTTGTATTAAGGACATTTGCTCCTTGCGGCTTAGCTCAGACAAATGGTAAGCTGCTAGGAACTCCTGTAATGTCAGGTGAAGAAATGAATAACTATTTAAATATCCACTCAGTCCAGCTGTAACGTCGGTAGTAACTAGCCCAAGAGAGTGTGCCTCGGCATTATGTTCTAGGCTTGTAGTAGTGACTTGTTGGGAGTTTATAATCATAGTAAATGCTAGACTACACAGCTTTTTGAAATCTTCTTTTTCTTGACCTTTCAGATCTTCAAGAGAATGAAGTTGTTTATATTTATGTTCACCTATAAGTTGACGAAGAATAATAGATTTTGTAAACAGTTCATAGATCTGAGTCTGTGTGTCTGGGAGATTGTCTGGTTCGAAGTTGTATATAAAACATATAATAGCACAGTTAACAGGAAGATAGCACAAGTCCAATACTCCAGGGTTAGAAGAAAGAAACTCTTGGAGTTTCTCAGGGTGACTTATATCAGCACTAGATGAAAGGAAAGGATAATTGCTGACATATTCTGATATTTGATTCTTGCTAAACCCAAACACTTCTATTGTTTTGTATGATTCATCAAAAATGTCACGTAAAGCAGAAGTTGCAGCAGGACGGGAGGTTACAATAATCATAGCATCCGCAAAGTATGATTTGTTAACCAGTGCAAATACAATAGACTCCTCTTGGTTTGAAGAACTGAACTCGTCAAAGCCGTCCAAAATGAAAGTAACTCCTCTTCCATTCACTTTCTCCAAGGCATCGATAACTTGCTTCAATTGCTCTTCATTACGAAACATTTTTTGAAGTATTTGTGCTAATCCTCGTTTATATCTAGAGCTGCAGTAGCTTTGAAGATTTTCTGACAATTCAAAGCTGCTGCTTGAATTGAGCATTCTCAAGCTAACCAGAAACACTAGCTCAGCTCCGTGCAGTACCTTACCTGCAGACCAATCCCTTATGAGCTTGTGAACAAGAGTAGTTTTCCCACTTCCTGGACGACCGACAATTAAAAGCTTCTTTTTTCTTGCGTATAATTCGAATACTTCTTTATATTCAACCTGTGTTTTCTTTGCTAAAACATCATCAGCATCTCCTCGAATGGAGAAATCTGACTTTAATGGCTGACCACTAGTTTCTACCAGACCTAAGTTGATGAATTTCTTACAGCCTACAGGAGGCCAGGAGCCCTTGGGAACTTCTGAACATTGGGAATAACTATCCACTAAGACCTGCTTTATTGACATTAACTGAGAACTAGTGAGAGTGTCTGAACTCAATGAAGTGCTACCGTTTTCTTCTAAGTCACAATTTGTAGCTAAATCAGGACTATGAACAAGACTTGGCACTAGAGTGGCCAGTGCTGTCTTCAGATTATCTCTTGTGGCCAGCACAGCATTCGGATACTGACCCTCAACCCATTTGTGCAATACATTATGCAATTTAATAGTTAAGCTATTACCTTCTCTGCATTCTGCACGCACTGCCTCGGGCAATCTCAATGCCAAGGCTATTTCCTCCCACTTGTGACGTTTATCAGCTAGAGCTGTAACCAGATCGGGAACATCTTCTTTCTTGTAGGTGTAGTCGGACTGGTGTGACCTTTCAGCACGGGGGTGTAGGTTGCTGCACTCAAGCTCCATCAAATATGCACAAACTGTAGCTTTAATAGCGAAACTTAATTTTTTTCCGAAGAGGAAAAGTAAAGGCTTTTGCTTAAGACAGCACAGAGGTGTGTAGGGGTAGTTTCCATAGGTACATATAAGTAAAGTTCAACTCAATTCATAGCCTTGTATAATATTCATTAATTTCCTCAACTGTGCTAATGCTGTCAACATCGTATGAATGTCATCTACTCGGAATAAGCACACCTTTTTAGCCCAGTTCTACACAATGGATGCAGCAATGACATGGTTTCTGCTATTCTTGGACTGTTACCAACACAACTCAATCAAATGTGGGGAGGTAATATTCTAGACAGAGCTACAACATATCTAGATAAATTCTTACTAGAGAGGTTTGATTAATACTGGCTGTTTATGCTTAGAATTGCTTATTTAACACAATCATTTATACTGAAGTCCTTGTAGGAAATGTTTAGGTCACATACAAAGTAGTGATGAATGATGGACATGTCTGAAGCTGTTCATCCAATCCCATGGGACAACCTGGGATGTTCACCTGTCTCACGTACAGATATCATGATGGTGGGTGGGACACAGTTAACATGAGGATGTTTATCAGGTAATGAGGTACTTTACCGACTTGTAATGTAGGTACTCACAAACTTTGCTTCTTCCTTTGAGATCTGTGAGGTGTACTAACTCATAGAGCTCATTGATGTCTCAGGTCATACTAACACTCTCTATTTTGTTCACCCAATTAAAAGTAAATTACAATAAATGCATTATTGAAAGTGTGATGTCATTGAGATGTGATAAATGTTATGGACCTTTCAATCCGTACCATATCAATAATTGTGGTGAATACACTCTACCTAACAGCTATGTAATTCACCCTCTATTTCATTCTATTCAAAGTTTGAGCTATGTGTTTCAGTTGTGTACATCTTACCCCATTTCATTCACATGTGCACCCTTTACCTCATACATTCATGATCAGACTATATAATTATCAACCACTCCTGTCTCAGTTCAGATTTCCCAACGAGTTCAATAAGTTCAACCGAGACTTCAGAGTGTGTGGGATTTCTTTGGTGGCAGCGACTTTGGAGTGAAGTGTCCAGAGCTGAGACGCCTGTTCTGTGCTCTACACCTATGCCTTTTCTGCTCCTACCTGTTTGTCAAGGTTTCTGAACAAATAGCTAGCTATACACCGGTAGCCATGAACTAGCTGCGAACACTTACATGTAGTCGATTTGATGTCTTTGTTTTGGTCTATTATTGTTGCTTTATTTGTTGTTTATGTTTATCTGTTTTATTTTATTTAAAAAAATTTTTTTTTTGGGGGGGGGGGGGGGGGCTTTTTATTGTTGTTTTGTTTTGTTATACTGTTTTTTTAGGTAGCTACATGTTTATCTTTTGCTGTTGTATTGTTTTTTGTTTGTTTGTTATTTTATTTGGTTATCTGGTTTTGCTGTTTTTCAGATTTTATTTTTGTTGTTTCAATTATTGTTTGAATTTATTTCATTGTTTAATTGATTTTATTGTTGTTTACTTTAATTGCTGGCCTGGTTTCTTGCTTTGTTTTTGGTCTTATTGTTGGTGTTTTTGTTTTTTAATTGCTACCCAAGGTAATTTTATTTGTTTGTTTATTTTTGTTTATTTGTTATTTTTATTATTGTCTGATTTATTTGCTAGACTTTTTTTATTTGTTTTTAATGCTGTGATTTTATTTTTGTTAGCTTTGTTTGTTTGGCTTTGCTTGGTATTATTGTTTTTGTTTATTTCTTGGTTGGTTTAATTGTTGTGGTTTTGTATGTATGTATTGATGTAGCTGGCTCAAGGTATCACATCAGCAATGAATATTCAAGTGGGCAATGAGCTGGGAGCTGGTAATATCACATCTGCCAAGCATGCCACTTTTTTGGTATCCCATAGCATGTTTTTATTACTTTTGCTTGGTGGTTTCTTATTCTCTTCCTTCTTTAATGCTCTTATGCAACATAGTAAATGTTTGTCTTCCATTTTTAAATGTCATTGAAAAAAATCTTTGTTGGAGACTCACTGCAGCAAGTTAATGGAGTAAGCTAGGCATCCTGGACTTCGTTCAAGACAATAACGATTTCAATTTATTTGTTTACGTCATATGTCATCACTCCCGTGTTTTGCCATGTGTGTTACTAACCTACCTCTCTTGTACAATTACTTTGTATTCTACAATTACAATTTTGGCCAGAGTTAAGAGTTGGTTACCTCCAATTCGTTATACTACAGTCAACTGCGTAACGCTAAGTGCGCTGGTGGCTAGTGGGACTGTCTTACGGCCAGTTCTAGTTGGCACTAGCTATCCAAGTGGCGTACAATCTTCACAAATGAAAAGTTAGTTTCATTGTGTTTGGTCTTAAGCAAATTAGCAACTTCGCAATGCCATGTGACCACATTGGAGAAGAGGATGGATTGCCAGGAGACATTGAATAGTGCATGTGGGAGGAGTGTTATTTGAATGTAGGTACGGCAACACCACTCGACAATCCTCTAGTTTAATTAACCGAGCAGTATGTACATACATGCACATGCGAACAAATCTCTTCAACTTAGTCTATATAGACTTTGGGCGTAATCTTGTTACCTACCATTCCAGGGATACAGCACAGGATATAGCATTAGTATTTCGTGAATGTGCATGAATGGGTGGTTAATTAATAAGCAGCTGTTCCTATGAATGAGTGCAAAGTGTATAAATTGTCGTGGGCCTCGAGTAACACTACCTAAGGCATATGGATAGTTATCAGTAAGCCGAGTAACACTACCTAAGGCATATGGATAGTTATCAGTAAGCCGAGTAACACTACCTAAGGCATATGGATAGTTATCAGTAAGCCGGAGGAGTGTAGGTTGATAAGGTATTCTTTATATCTGTCTTCTTGAATCTTTTGTATAGACTATGATCCTTCAGTGTCCACAGCTGCTTCAAATTGAAATTAGTACTAGAATCTCGCAAGTTCTGTTGTTTCAATTTGTATATATCTATTACTATAGACGAGAAATAGGAAGTAAACTTTAATGAGGAGAGGTCTCGTCTTTTTAACTTCTTAGTCAAGGAGTGTTTACACTAGCCCATTTTGAATAGCCAATGTATAATTGTGTGTAAGTTACATAATGTTTTTCTCAGCGAGTGATGAAAGTGAAAAATCATCATTACCCAGTCTCAGTAATGTTGTCACAGTCCTATATCCTACTACTGCTAGGAGTTCCTATTATATCGACAGTATACTTAGCTACAGGTGTGGTCAAAGTGGAATTAATTACTGCAGTCAGTGGCTGCATAGGGATGCTTATAAAAATTATGTTAGAGATGATGTAATGGAAATATTTATTAACACAAGTCCAAGTGATGATGATCGAAACTAAAATAATAAATACATCTTTCAAACATCTCCAAATACATTCACTGACCACCAGCTTCAACACATTCACTGACCACCAGCTT
>WLWI01002667.1_pt1 | contig 15398 bp, 12 predicted proteins | sample 6701501 | NCBI WGS metagenome assembly WLWI01 (sample SAMN12718690, study PRJNA515312) | sponge metagenome | isolation source: marine sponge | host: Mycale hentscheli | place: New Zealand: South Island, Marlborough, Capsize Point | collected 2014-11-01
GTATCTACGATTATCATCTAAGAGTATAATAAAAATTCCTTATGGCATTGCAGTGACATTATTTCCAGGAAAAAAAAACTTTAAAAAAATAAACGTTAGATATTCTGACAATTCATGCTCAACTATTCAGTCTGACGTTCAAGCTCCACTGCCTGCTGCAAGTCAACACTCATCATTACGTCCAATGCAGTATGAGCTAAAGCTTCTGCTACCAGCAGAGTCTTCTTGTGGGACTCCTCCAGGTAATACCCAATAAACTCAGATGAATGATTTACTGGACCATTGCCTATTTTGTAGTAAACATAGAGGGTGGGCACTATTTTTGATACTCTGATCATGTCAGTAGAGCCGTAGATGGACATCTTGTCCTCACAGCTTGCTCTTAGATTCTTATAATTGGATAGTATGCTTTAGAAAGTGCAGCACTGTGCTTTATTATTTTCATGAGTGAAGTTCATCTGGGAGATAGTCATACTGCATCCTGTCACCATACTCGCAGATTCAAAGCAATCTCTCACCCTCCTTTCAAGAATTTCTAGTTCCGAGACGCTCGGAGCCTTGATGTATGTAGACATGATAGTCTGTCTACGAATGATGCTGGGTGTCACGCCTCCTTTGCTGATGACCATCTGGACTCTCCAAGAAGGCTTCATCTGCTGCCTGAGAACAGAGACTGAACTATAAGCCATCACTGCCGCATCCAATGCACCCTGATCGTCCACAAAGTGAGCTCTGTCTTCTTCTTTGTACTTACACTGTTAAAACGGGAGTGTTACAGTTACACTGTATTGAGCGTTCCCAGTGCCGGGAGAAATTAACGCTTCAGCCAGGTAACCATGACACTGCCAGAAGTGTAAATGATATCACTCTAATAAGTGTTTTGGTAACACTATCTGTAGCATAACAATTAACACCTTTAGGGTGCTTATCATAACACCCAAGGTGGTGTTGTGGTAATTCTTCCTCTGCAGCACCTTTATGGTGCCATCATAACACTTTATTTTTCCCATTATACTGAATTTGATATATAAACAAAAAAAAATTATTGCAGTTTAGAACATAAATTGATGACACATGAAGGCACAACACCTGTAGTTAAACTAAAAATAAAAGGTTGAATAAAAATTAACAGTGAGTTCATCATTGTTGGATAAGAAATATCCAAAACGTAATAAAAACAAATTAAATCAATAATTGCATCCTGCAAGTTAACGCAGGAAAACTTATTTGTTGTTATTTTATAAGCTCAGTTACAAATCCATTCAAAGTAAACTCCAAGTAATAACTTTGTTGGGTGAATAGGTATTCTTGAAAGGTATACACTTTTGTATATTGAGGATTCATTGTTAGCTACTAACTCAATCCTCTCTTCACAGGGTAAAATCTGTTGACAACCATAACGAAATCCGTAAACTGTCTTGGGAATTAGAATTTAACAAATTTTTTTACACATTATGGACTAATTTAACGATTTTTGTTTTGGTTGCCAATAGACACTTTTCAGGCAGTGCTTGCTAGAGCTACTAGGTCAAATTTGAACATACAATTATTTGCTTTTTTATAATTCTGTAAACATAATAAGTAACCATGTAAACAACTTTTAAATTGTAATAGCTAACTTGAACAAAACATTTCCATAAAAACGAAGATATTAATTAGTGAATAGTAGAAGTTACCAATTTCTTAAGTCTGCTATTCCTATCATATCCTCCCATAACATAGACCTTGTCTGATGTCATGATACAGGTACAGTTACATTCTGCATGTGGTAGTTGTCCAGCCTGGACCCAGGTATTAGTCTCAGGGACATAGCGCTGGATGGTGGACACTCGCTTCGCACTCTTCATGTCCTTACCACCGACTGCCAGTAGAGATCCTCCAATGTTGAGTGGACAGGATAGTGCACAGTTGAGTGAAGGTAGTTTGTTCCATATGTTGGAACTGTCTGATGAGGAGTGTGAAACAAGAGCCTCCAGAGATACACTATAGACATCAGGACACAAACTCATACCCTCATAAAATCCCCCCATGAGGTACCAGGTATCTCCTATTGTAGTAGACTTCATCATCATCCATGGTGTTGGTGTAGATGGTCCAGTGGACCACTGCATGTTGGATACATCAAGTACCTCAACAGTTTGTAAACAAACTCCATGGTGACCACCAGCCACCACCAGCCAATGTTTATATAAAGTAGCTGAAGGCTCACAGCGAGGTGTAGACATAGGAGGGAAGGGGTGTGTCCACTGCTTGCTGTCAGGCTGCCACTCTCCTAGCTCACTGCTCTCAGAGTTATCTCTATTTCTTCCTCCCACCACAACTAGTTTGTTGTTGATGGTAGTCATAGCAAACCATCTGGTACTGTATGGAGGTAGAGTGTGCCACTGGCAGGACTGTTTGTTGTAGGCCATCACTATGTAGGCATCCTTACCTCTGTCAGTCGCTCCTCCTCCAACATACAGTGTATCATTTATCTCTACTGATTGGATGTAGTCACTCATAGCTACTGGCATGTCAGGACCACGCCTCCAGTCTAGTTCTAGTGGGAATATCTAAATAATAAAAAATACATTATCTGTAGTAAATTAGTAAATTTGTATAACATAACTCATATTTATTTGCTAACAATTTAAATAAAGAAAATTGTTTATGTTACTGGCACACTTGATTAAATAATAAAAGTCGTAGTGTTGCTATGGTTACTGTTTACATGCCCGTGACAATTTCAAAACTAATTACCTAACAACCTTCCTAATGTAATGCTATGATACACCTCTCCAAATATTTTCATTGGCAGGAAAAAAGTAGAAAAGATTAGCGTAGATCCTCATTTATTGACCCAAATTATTATCGACCAAGCCAGCCTCAATTATCTACTGGTTAAATCTACGAGACGAACATGTATTTACATTTTTTATTCAGCTTCAGTTGGTTTTGCAGCTATTCGTACCTTGCTTTACAGGCTTGTTTATATTTATCAAGTCAAATTGGATGGTCTTGACTCCAGTTTCTTCTGGTACTATAGCACTTCAAACTTAGGCTCAATGATTCCTGTGTAAAGCTTGCTTTACTAGTCACAAATAGCCAGAATTGATTTCAAACACTCCGCCATTTTGTGTGTTGCTAAGTGTCGCTTGTTGGCTTTCAAGAGCCACTTGTAGAGAACAACAATTCTGGCCATTTATTTAATAGCTGAGAGCTTGTTGTCAAGAGTTACTGGTGATTAAGATAGTCAAAATGGCTTAAATTTGATGCTACTTGATGTTAATTTTCTATAGTTAGTAGTGGTGGTATGTTATTTTGGTTAATGAGCTGTTTGTCATAGCTGATCTTACGTGAAAATCAATTGCCCAATCTGTCGTCAAGTCACCAAGAGAAAATGAAGTCTTGTGTTGGTGTGTGTGTGTGTGTGTAAGTGTTGTGTGTTACATCTGTTGCTTAGCTAAGAAAATGTTGAAGTTGACAATAAATAATAGTTATTGGCTGCCTTTTCTTTCATTAAGATGCTTAGACTTCCTCCCAATTTCTTTTGTTAGTAAGCAAATCTAAATTAGGGTTAGACTCTAAACAGTGCGATAATTCCTCAGAAATGCTTGTTTATTTTTTAAGTCCTAAGAAGCTGCCATGAGTAATTACAATGACATTGAAACTGTTTCTCATACGAAATTTCAAAAATTCAGCCTTGTTTTAGTAATTCGGTGCTATTTGCCAGGAGGCTGGTTATTTGGATAGTCAGAATGATTTTTTTAATTTTTTTAATTACTTGTGTAGAATTGCTCGCTCACCATTTTTGCTGAAGCACATCACTATTACATCTTTTACAATAGCAGATAATAATGTGTATATGTACTGGCAATCCTATTGTGTCTTTTTATAGTTAAGTTCAATACTTAGACTCTATTGATATAACCTATATATACATTTTACCATTTAATTAATTAGATTTGAGACGAGTAGTTTTGGTAAAATATAAGAAAACACTGTTTATAAGAATGCTTAGAACCTGTTGCTATATTGTTACTAGGTGTACTAACTTGGTAAGTTTGCACTATTTTTTGCCTTTAGGTATATAAACTGTGCATACTAACAACCCTTGGGGTAATGCTATTTTTGAGTTTTAGTTTAATAGAATAGGCTGGATAAAGTGGTATGAGGCCTGGATATGATATGTGAGGGATATGATATGTGAGGGTCTACTACCCTCTCATATCTGACCTAAATGGGACCAGCCCTAGTTGGATAACTCTCCTGCTGAGCTCATACCATAGGAATTTACCATAGCTAGCTGCTTAACTGTTTACCACAGAGCAGAGCAGCCCAGGGTAGAGTTAGATCTGGAGATAACAGCTGGCAGCTACAATGCTAAAGTAAACTTGCCAGGTGTGCTTCAATTGAATTTTAATTGAATTTTAATTTTGGGCCGGAAATTCTCTTGACTCCGCCATTTGTGACAGGCTCTGGGAAAACCAGGAATTTCGGGCAAAAATTGAAATTAAGATATAGGCTCCAGAACTTAGTCATCTGGAAAAATTCTTTCTTTCACCTATTTTTTTTTTTTGCAGAATTAGTCTTAGTGACCCTTACTCTAAGTCTATGCCGAATTTCAAATGTCAAAACAACTTAAAAGACCTCAAGCGTGCTGTGGAAAGACAAGCTACTTTTTATTCTCTCTCGTTCTCGAGGTACAATAAACGGGGAATGGGTGGAGTTTCAAACAAGCAGCTAAAAAAAACGGCATAGCTTTGAGACTATTGCATGCAATCTACAGCTTACCTCTGGCAGAAAGTTTACTACTACATCGAGTAGAGTAGCCAAGGATTCCGACAAGACAGGTTCCAAGACGCTCTGAAAGCTAAAAAGAACTCTACGCAAAACTTCGTTAGTTGCCGTTAAAAAGCGGCTGCACAATTTAGTTGTATATATGCCTCACACATGTTTAAAAAAAAACAAATTTGTCCGTCATACGCAAAAAATAAAAAAATAAAAAAATAAAAAAATTGCGTGTGCGGAGTACGCCGTTAAGTATACGGAAACGTTAATTATACCGGAAGTGGATATTCAATTTATGTTTTCACGATTTCTAGTTCAATTGCTTTGCTGAATACAGCCCAGTTCAACTGCCAGTTTCTGTGCGAGTGAAAGGTTTTACCCTTCAGTATTTTAGCACTAAGTTGAGATAAATTGTAGCTTTTTATTAACATAAAAAACTCATTTTTTTTGGTTTGCCTGAAATGCCTGGTTTTCCCAGAGCCTGTCACAATTATTATTATTTAATAATGACAAGTCAAAACATATGCAATGAATGCAAAAACAAAACAAAAAAAATTATTATTATTATTATTATTATTATTATTATTATAGCAATATCAGTAGTTGTTATTGTTCTGTTGTTGTTGACTCACAATTTGGATCAATGTATTATTTAGGAGAAAAGGTTATCACAAGATCTATTGAATTCAAGCCACTTTACTTCAATACAGACAGAACTGAGAGAGAAACTCTGGCAATAGAAAAGACATTGGTAGACTGGATCATGGAAAAAATCCCAAATGCGATGTCTGCTTCCGGATCCACTGCAGTAGAAAAACTAGAAAATCACCTCCTAGATAATCACGAGGACTTCGGAGTGGCTGTAGATGCAGCGTATTCATTTGTGACTACTGAAAAAATGACACATTATATCAAAGCAATAAAACTGGGTGCCATTAAGTATACACTCAGTAAGAGCTGCACCGGTTTACCTAAATCAGCAGCATCTGGAAAACCAGAAGCCACTTTAGCAGCTACCAACGGAGGAAGAGCTAAAACTGAAGACAGTTCTTCAAAGATAATAGATAATAAGGTAATCGGAGATGTCCAAACTGCATCCAGGAATTCCGGCGAAAAAATTGTTGGATTTGAAATCTGCCCAATATTTTCACTCGTCGGCCACGAGACCCTCAGGCAGGTTATCCAAACAGCAACTATTCGCTACGCTAACAGAGAAAGTTAGTTACTTACCATCTGTATAATCTAGCTATACGTTTGGCACAAATTTTAAGTCTTGCTTTAAAAATTAATTGGGTTTTGTTCTTATTGGTTGTTGTTGTTTTTCTATTAATTTTATCAAATAAATGGATTTAGGTATAATACTTTCATATATTTAATTTTTTTCCTCTGGATCTTTGCAGCTAAGTTTAGTAACTGACATTAATTTGTTACAAAACAGAATTACTATTGGCTATTCTGTATACAGGTGGCCCCTTTATAATTTCCTGTGGCGAGATCAACAACAAATACCTTAGTGTGGTGGAGAAAGAACACAAACATTATGTTCTGGGAACAAAAGAACCGAATAGAGCATCTCTATTTTACATATTTACAACAGAATCTCCAAAAGTGTTCAACATTGCCTATTTTGGGAGAAACGAAAGTGACCAGTACACTAAACCGGCCTTGCATTTGTCTGCTCATACGAGATTTGGGTACGACTCAGGACCACTGGAAGTCGGATCTGTGGATGCCACTGATTTTATTTTGAATCACTCCTCTAAAGATGAAAATTCGTTATCTGTGGAATACTGGGAGACCGATGGCTGCTATATTCGATTGGTACCACATGCATTTAAAGTGAAGTCATTCGTGGGTTTCGACGAAGAAAATCTGAAAACAATTTGCATTCGAAGTGTTCGAAATGAAGGGAAACGCAATATCTGGCTGAAGTTTCAGCTCCATCGTATCAATTTTGAGAGTACGACAAATGCGACGACAAGCCCTGGTGCTGCACGTGACAGCGTCGTGAAAGACAACAAGCTAATGAAAGACGACGTTTCCATTGAAGGATACAAGAAAATTCCTGGAGGTGCCGACATGAGAAGTAGTCTAGGTGATCGCAGTGACATTTCAGAGAGCGATGATGATTATGTGTTTATGAAGCCACTAATATAGCATTCCAAAGAGCACTGTTCACTGTTTGTTAAACAGTTTGTCATAACCATTTGCTTGATTAGATATTCATAATTTGTAAAGACTGTTTGGTTTCTTTCCATTTATCAATTTAAAAAAACAAACCTACACAAAAGGAGGGGGGGAGAGAGAGAATCACAGTTCTGCCATTCTCTAAGAAACCCTGATATATATATATATATATATATATATATATATATATATATACATAAGCAGACAATTTTGAATTAACTTGAGATATAAAATGAACACAGAGTTTAGAAAAATCTGGACGGATGTAAGGCCATTCCTATTGTGTCATCATAATCATAATCATCATCATCATAACTGGCAGCCTTCTCAATTCACTAATAAAAAGGAAAATTGTAGACAACCAACATTTGAAACTACAAAACCTATTCCAGTACTTCAGACAGACCGTACTAAAAGCCAATAAAATTTTTCCTATACTGCCCCTGAACACTCTATTGAAGATTGTTTGCTTAATATTGCAATAACAGAATAATTACAAACGAATACACAAACAATACTAGCATCTCTGATAACTGAACATAATTTATGAAAAATGGAACACATTAAAAAGGTCTAGTCTAATGATAAAAGATGGCCATAGTCAAGAGATTCTGTTCTGCCAAACAAAGCTGCAGCTTCAGCAGCTTCCTCATCTTCCTTAGGTTCTATTATGTGCCCTTGACCATGATCTACTTCCATCTGATCCGCCTCATCCAATTTCATTTTATCATCCATCACTTCAGTCTTTTCCACCACTCCTAATCTCTTATAGACACTGCCTTTGGCATTTAGTTTAGGTGACTTGTGATCTTCACATTGTTCGCTGCCACCCTCCGATTTCTTCGCTCTTTGTTTTTGAAGTCTATTTTTCTTTCTTTTCATCGCTTTTTCTTTATAAAACACAGCATGAACCTGATCCTTGGTAGCACATTGCTTCAATAGTGTAAAAAAAACACCACCAGGGGCTTTTCTAGGACACCAAAGGAAGTAAATGAAAATATTGTCATAGAAAACTTTTGTGGCCATTTCCATTATCATCAACCATTAGTTGCAGTTTTACAAAACTTAATTTAATTTCTCTCTGGTAATAGTACAATGTAACTAGTCTACCTTAATCACCTGATTGTTACGGTGAATAGTAAATCTAATAATAACCAGGAAGAAATACATCCTACTTGGATTGATGAGACCTCTATACTGGTACTACAATCTCAAAAATCTCAAATAAGCACCAAAGGTGCAAACCCTCAGCGCTACTATACACTAAGCTAACTATTAAAAAATCATTTCTCAGACCAAAACAATATTTTATTAGGCTATTCCTAATTAGGTACCAACATAGCTCAAACAATAAAAATAATAAAAAAGGTAGATGTTATTCATAAAAGAAAAAAGTTAAACATGCAAGAGACACTCACCGATATATAGTTTTCAACGCAAAACTCTGATTCCAGCACATAGTTAATTTATCAGCGTAAAACAAAACTACCGTGGGCAGCAAGAAATTATTTGCTAACATGATTAGGACGTGACAATAAATAAGGGGAGTTACCCACAAAAGCTAGTACCTACACAGAGCTGACAGCTTTGCATTTTCTCTAAAATCAGCCCGAAATTAAAAAAAAAAAGTAGCACAATAAAAGGTTTTAAATTGTCGTTCTGAGTAAATTCATACCTAAATCAACGGCTAATTGACAGTATTCTCCAAAATCAGAGAGTGATAGACTGATAGACAGACAGACAGGATGACTACTATAACCATCACACATGCCTGCTGAGGGCCAAGAAATGAGAAAGAGGTCATGTATGTGTAACAGACTGCAACATGAATGCGCTTTGCAACAAAAAAAGATGTATGATTCAGTCATTGGGAAGAGGTAAGAGTTGTTCGGGGACTGTGGAAGATCAAGGAAGAATGAACTCAGCATGATAGAGGGGTGTCTCTTATGGGCATCTCGTGTCATTATCCCACCTCCTGGACGAGTTAATTTTAGAGGAACTCCACGAGACACATTCTGGAGTCAAACGGATGAAGGCTCTAGCTCAGTCCTATGTTTGGTGGCCAGGCATGGACGCAGCCATTGAAGACCGCGTCAAAAGTTGTCCAGTTTGCCAAGAGTCACGTCCTTCTCCAGCCCCGGCTCCATTGCATCCATGGGAGTGGCCATCCCAACCCCGGAGTCGCATTCATTTGGACTTTGCTGGTCCATTTCTTGGGCATTACTTTCTGGTCATCGTTGACGCCCACTCCAAGTGGCTGGACGTACACATAATGGCTTCTATTACTTCCTCTAAGACCATAGAGAAACTCAGGATTACATTCGCCAACCATGGATTACCTCACAAAGTCGTCACAGACAATGGTCCTTCCTTCACAAGTGAGGAATTTCGAGAATTTTTGTCAGATAATGGAATTATTCATGTAACTACTTCACCATATCATCCATCAAGCAATGGATTAGCGGAGCGTGCAGTGCAAACATTCAAGAAGGGAATCAAGCACACAGCTGGTAAAACCATTCAGGAGAAAACTTTCTAAGTTCTTGTTCACATACCGCATCACACCCCATACTACCACATCACACCCCATACTACCACATCACACCCATACTACCACATCACACCCCATACTACCACATCACACCCCATACTACCACATCACACCCCATACTACCACATCACACCCATACTACCACATCACACCCCATACTACCACATCACACCCATACTACCACATCACACCCCATACTACCACATCACACCCCATACTACCACATCACACCCATACTACCACATCACACCCCATACTACCACATCACACCCATACTACCACAGGTACAGCTCCAGCACAACTTCTAATGGGACGTCAACTCAGAACTCGATTGGATCGACTCTTTCCTGATTTGTCTCAGCATGTTCAGAAACACCAAGCTAAGCAGTCACAACATGATACGGCCAAACCATTGCGTTCCTTCATGATCGACGACTCAGTGTATGTCAACGATTTCTCCTCACCAACTCTCCTCTCTTGGATACCTGGAAAAGTTGTGAAAGTCTCAGGTCCACTTTCCTATCATGTGGAATTACAATCAGGTCGAGTTGTTCGTCGTCACGTTGATGCAGTTCACCAGAGAGTAGCTTCTCACCTTCCACTCGTCACATCCTCACCTTCTGCAATTGGATATGGAGAAGATTTATATCTACCTAATGCGCCGCAGACACACCCATACTCTGGAAATAGCACGTGCTCCAACTCTACCCTTGCCGACTCTGAATACCCCACAACAGCGTGATCAACTTCCTATTCGTAGATCTACTCGTCATTGCCCACCACCTGATCGACTTAGTTACAGCCTCAGAGGGGGGAAGTGTGGTAACGGCTAAGGAACTTCAGAGACATATCGATTGTAGCACTTCTTGTCACTTCCATTCATGTACCACTTCACACCTAATCCATGCATTAACAACTCTTTCATACCTAATCCATGCATAAACACCATGGTTTTGAGTACACCATACAGTAGTCTATTATTTTTTGTAACTTCAGTCATTCTTTGAGATTCATTAAAAAAAATATCAGACTGGTTCTTGCGCCACTTCGCGTGCTAAGCCAAGTTATTACAGCTGTACTCATTGATTTGTATGAATTATTTGAACCATTTGAATTATATTAACCTACTTATTGAGAATTCGGCGACTGGCAAAGAACCCGTGTGGCGGCGACCACCGTCACACCATACTTTACCATAAAACGGTCATAACGATTATAACAATATTCATAGTCAAACCACTTAACCTGTATCATCTCATTCACATATATTGTGCTGTAAATGCATAGATATAAAGACGTGAGATATATAATTAAGCCATGCTCACTTAGAGAGGTAAGTCAAACGTTTTTACTGTTCAAGGCATGTGGAAAATGGTAAATAACAAAGAGGCCAGCGAGCCAATTAGTTCAGCAATTAGTTGTACAGAATTCTACATATATTAGGATTATATGTGCAGTACAGGTAATCAGCACTTTCTTATCTTATACAATTGCATTTTTAATGATACTTTACCTTTAGAGCCCAATGAATCCATCTGGTATTATTCTTATTAGTAATTAATTAAGTTGATGATTAAGAACTTAACATAGAGCACCAAGGGTGCGAACTCTCAGTGCATCAGTACACAACTAAGATTTCTTCACATTATTTTAACTTCTAACTAGTGAGGACGGCTGTATCAGGTCATACTTGTTTTAAAGGTTAGTTCTCAGCCATTCATGAAATCGAATGCTGACAGACAGACAGACAGACAGACAAATGCACTACTATAACCCTGCCATGCATGCGTGCAGAAGGTTAATAAATCACTCATTTTAATCAATGCCATGGAAAGACTTCATACTTTAGATAGTGAAAACTTACGCACACACACACACAGCAGAATAAAAAAATTTAAAAACTAGGTGAGATCAAAATGAGAAATTGTGAGCAAAATTAATACTTTCAAAAATTTTAACCTTTGCTAAGAAATTTTAAAGACAGACATAAAACATATAATCGTATAGGCTTACAATTGAATATTCCATACAATAAATCTGAAAGTGTCTCCCTTTACCAAATTATCTTACTGATTGGGTAGGCAATACAACCACCCACGAGTCTTTCTAGTTCAGCATAAGTACACAGACACTCGATTATTTACAAACATCATATTATTGTCAACCAAAAATTCTGAACTCCTAGGCATGTTCCTCTTTATATAATATGCATGTAAAGGTTTTCAGAGGACAGAGGATCCACAGAGAAACTGGTTCCACTTGACTTACTTGTAGCCGCCCTCTTGAGCAACTATTCCTCCTTCTTCTTGAATCTGGCATGTCTCATGATACAGTTCAAGTGCTTTGTCCAGACCTACTTGCTGTATGACATTGTGAAGTACATTGTATTTGGGCTGCATAAAGGAAAGAAATAGTAATTGATTAAAAAATGAATTGATTATTACAAATTTGCAAGCATAGCACGATTTTTATTCAAAAATTGATAAAGTCTATTATTAGCTATAAGCAACCCTTTGCCGGTATTCATTATGACGTCGTAAACACATGTATGGTAAAGTAAAACAAGGGTCACTGCGATGTAAAGTGAGCGTTAGTACAGAGTCTTATTATACTTTATGCTGAAAAAAATACCAAAACAGCTAGAAATTTGTTGCCCAATAACTCGATACAATTTACGAAATTTCCACATGTTAGACTTGAATCTCATTCCAAATAATCACCTTCCCAATATCAATAAACATACTTGCTAAGTTGGGTAGTAATTTTGTATGGTCAATTTATTCTGTACTTACCTCATGCATACACCTTGCTAGTTCCTTAGCCACCTCCATGTGGCTCATGTGCTTCAAACCATCAGTATTTCGTAGAGACAGACAAAGCAGAGCGCCATCGACTCTCCCTTTCTTTCTTTTCTTAGTAACCTTCCTGGATTCTATGACTTATTAATACAATAGAATGAATGAAAGAATGAGTGAATGAATGAATGAATGATTGAATAAATGAACAATTATCCAAATGATTGTGACCAACCTTCAGTTATGTCATCCTCCTCTCTTGAGAAAGAACATTTAACTGCAATGAACAATTATACGTTCAGGTAATTCTTGCTGTTGTTGTTTATTTTTGCTACTTTGTACTACATAAAACACCACATTATTTAATTAGGTAGTAGCAAACACATTTCTATGTACATTAATTGACTAAATAATAATAAAAACACTCTTAATCACCAGATTTAGATGGTCGTGGAAGAGGTTCGTAGAGAAAATCCTCAGAGGTTTCCTCTCCCTCCTAATAACATTATTATGACTTCGCATTAAGCTTTTAATATATGCTGCTAACCTCAACATGGGAGTCGTCACCGTTCATTTCCCCAATTGTATGTTCAATGTAAAGGGTCGCCATGTGACAAGTGACCAGGTAAAGGACGTCAAAGCAAATTGCGTTCTCGGATGGTCTATGGGTCACCCGCCCACAATATTCTCCGCAACTAACTACACTCGCTACATCTAAGAAACGTTAGTTGTTCTTACTCGATCGGTTACATCTATCTACTAGAGCGACATGCTGTCACTAGGCTGTGCGAGAGTCTTGCATAGGCTGGGTGTTCGTACTACTCAACTTACTCCTCTGGTGGTAAATTACAGCACTAATGACCTTATAAGTCAGGAATACGTGGTCAGAGCCCCTACTCCGAACATAGTGCAGCCAACCCAAGATATTTACAAGACTATTTCTAGTAGATTTTCTGAGTTGGGGAGGAAAGTCGCCATTGTAGACGGTCAAAGCTGCAGGGAACAATCCTACAATGAATTACTTGAAGATACCAGTAAGTTCTCCACGAGCCTTCAGAAGATGGGATTTGGAAAAGGTGATGTCATGTGTGTGGTTTCTCCTAACAGCTTGGAATATCCCGCAGTATTTTTGGGTGTCTTGCGCTCCGGAGGTGTGGTCTCTACATCAAATCCAGCTTTCACAGCCAACGAGCTAGCATTCCAGTTTAACAATTCAAAGGCAAAAATAGTTGCCACTACTCCAGGATGCTTACCGGCTGTCCAGGAGGCTGCCACTCAAGCAAAAGTGGATAAAGTCATAGTTATTGATACGTCAGACCCGCAGAGCTCATCCAAAGACCTGATATCCTACCAATCCATGCTGAAAGACTGTGGTTCTTGGATGGATTCAGTTACAACAGATCTAGATGATGTGGCCATTCTACCTTACTCCAGTGGCACCACAGGGTTTCCTAAAGGGGTAATGCTTACCAACTACAGCGTTGTTTCGAATCTGTTTCAACTGGAGCATCCCGATATCCTTGACCTTACCGACAATCCTTCAAATTGCCTTCTTGGGATTTTACCCTACTTTCATATATACGGCATGGTTGTGGTCCTTCTGTCATCGCTTTTCGCCGGTACAAAGGTCGTATCGCTGCCTCAGTTCGAGCCAGAGATCTTCCTGAGTGCTATCGATAAGTACGATGTCAACATCGCCCATCTGGTACCACCACTGGTTCTGTTCCTAGCCAAACATCCCTTGGTTGAAAAATATAAACTTAACTCATTAGATGAGATAGTTACAGGGGCTGCCCCTCTGGGTGGGGATGTTGTGAAGGCTGCCGTGGCTCGAACCAGTTGCAAATTGATTCGGCAGGGGTACGGCTTAACTGAGACGAGCCCTGTCACCCACATGATGGCACGCTCCCTCGGCACGCAATACCCAGGATCCATCGGGCACTGTATCAGAAGTACTCTCACAAAAATTGTCGATCCTGAATCTGGCGATTCTCTTCCTCCCAACTGTGAAGGGGAAGTTTGGATATCTGGCCCTCAAGTCATGAAGGGATATCTAAATAATCCTGAAGCCACTTCTGCCAGTATCACTCCAGACGGCTGGTTCAGGAGCGGAGATGTCGGTAAGTGAAACTGTTGGTCATCTTTCAAATATCCTATAAGCATTATTAATAATGTGATAGTAGAGATCAAGTCCAATTCCTTCGCCAATTGTTACACTTTGTGTGTATGTATATGTGTGTGTGTGTGCGCATATATATCATAGTGTCATGCAGGATTTTTTGCTGGGGGAGGGAAACTCTGCTATACTTACCCACATCCATTTAAAACCCACACTACTTCCATGCACAAGCCTATACGAAAGTGTATATACTTCACAATGATCACTGTTTGGTCACGCCCATTACTACCAGCTGGGGGAAATCCCAGGGAATTCCTACTTCCATATGCAGCTGCCCTGGAATATATTATACGTATTCTGTAATTAGAATATAAACTATCTTAGTCTTCTACGTCCAAGATTACATTTGACCCCTTCATCCATTGCAGGTTATTATGACAACCAAGGTCTCTTCTACATCACGGACAGGCTCAAGGAGCTTATAAAGGTCAAGGGTCTTCAGGTGGCACCAGCAGAGCTGGAGGCAGTCTTGGTAACTCATCCAGGGATTGCTGACGTGGCAGTTGTAGGAGTGCCCCACGATAGGATGGGAGAAGCTCCCAAAGCCTTTGTGGTGAAGAAGGATGAAGAGTTGACTGCAAAAGACGTAGAAGCCTTCATTATACAAAAGGTTTGAGTCTAATGTCCTTTTTCCTTTTATAGCTTGGAAATAACAAAGTAGCAGATCCTATATCCTCTCTCTCTCTCTCATTGCTTTTTGGTACTATACCATTGCATTTCCTTGATCACTTTTTTTTTAACCCTGGAATGGACTTTGTCCTCCAATAGTTCACAACCCACCTACATAATAACTAGTGGTGCGCTCAAATAGCGCAAATGCATGGCGAGCGAGCAGACTCTTTTTACAGAAAAATAGGACAGAAATTACATCTAACTGATTAGGCATGAAGAGTTAACAATAACAGAATTACCTGAA
>WLWI01002670.1_pt1 | contig 15397 bp, 12 predicted proteins | sample 6701501 | NCBI WGS metagenome assembly WLWI01 (sample SAMN12718690, study PRJNA515312) | sponge metagenome | isolation source: marine sponge | host: Mycale hentscheli | place: New Zealand: South Island, Marlborough, Capsize Point | collected 2014-11-01
TCTCCACAAGCGAAGAAGGTAGTTGTCCATTAGCTGCTCAATCAATTTAGTTATCAATTCCTATATGTATGTTTACATGGTTTTATGTAATTGAGGAAACTTGTAGCATGAACATTTCCAGAGAATAATTAATGTAGTTAGGATGTCAAATAGTAAGATTTAATAATGAAATAATAACCTTACCTCATGTGAGCAATGGTATGTAAGTGGTAAACTTTTGAAGGAGTCTTCGCCCTGAAGTTCCAATTTTGACTTTGTGACATTCTATGCAAGTAAAATAGTAATGAAGTTTGCAGTTGTTTTTATTGCAGGTAAAATCAACAAACCTTGTCTTCAACTTTATTCTCATTTGAAATAGATTTCATAACAAAAAAATTCATAATAACAATCACTTTGATAAAATTAAATATTTTACCTGTGACAGATCTCGATCATATAGCTACAGCTTTAATCGTGCTCAGAAATTACCTTGAACATCTCTTTATCTTTACAATGCTTTTCATCATAATACATTTTCTGTTTTTCCTGTGCCTTTTCAATGTTAACGAGAGTCTTCTTACGTAATTCAACCTTCCCTGAGCTCTCAATCAGTTTGGGATTAAGACTAAACCATGGGGAAATGATGATACGCATGCGTGGCTAAGGTTATGTAGCCTAGGACACGCATGCGCACACAAAATGATGGAGTGGTCACGGAACATCCGGACAGAACTAACACACATACAATCATGACATGCGCATAATACACTTTAGAATACATACCATAATAATGACACACTGCTAATAATAAATACACATATAATTGACTTTCATGACACACAACAGTTCATTCATCTTCTTCTTTGTCTTTCTCTTCATCTCTTTCTTTATCTCTCTCTGCTCACCCTTCATCATGTGCCCACAAAAGTCAATCTAAATTTTGGTTTCAGATTAGTACTTGACCCAAATTAGCCTGGAGTTCTGGAAATCAAGTGCCCTTATTCATGTCAAAGTGAATATTTTCTTCGTAAGACAAGGAGTCACAATTTACATCAGTAAAGTGATGGTATATCACTTCATTTGGAGAGGTAGTGACCATCACCTTCTACACAATTACTACAAAGTAGTGAGTAACATCAATATTGCACTTCATCTCACCATTAGTTTAGCAAATGTTGGTTATTGTAAATTGAGTGTGATCATAGAGATGAATTACTCTCCTAATAAATTAATACTCTGCTTCATTAATGTTAAACATAGTCTGAGTGACATACTGAAATAGTAATTTCGAAAGGATGATGCAAAGTGTAGATCAACTAAAGCATTATGTTACAACCAAACCCTTACAATATTATTACCCTGTCACAAGTGCCATGTTCCCCTGAAGTATTACACAATAATCTATAATTTCTGTAAAACAGAAGTATAACAAATGGTTGTCTACAGTGAATTTATGAACAGCCTATTACATATTCTCTAGAATTTATGAAAAAGAAACTGTTTGCAATGATAACTGCAAGCATTTTTAAAAACCCCTTGAGGTCTTTATAGTGCTCCACAGCTAGCACTCATACTCAGAAATATTAGTTCAGAACAGTTGCTTATGTATAGACAGTACATTTCAAAAAATGGATATGATCATCAATTATTCTCTTCTTTACACAAAGCAAGTTTCTATAATGTCAGGTGTAAATAATAAGTCATTCTGCTGGAATAATTTTAATAATAGTAGATTTTTGGTTCTAACTCTCTTATGAGCCATCTATACACACTAGCTGACACTTTAAACCTATTTAATGTGAACTTCACACAATGTAGACAAGTGGAAGTTTAGTAGCTGTACAATTGGTAACATAAGAAATAATCTTGAACATAACTGTACTAATAAGCCTGTTTTTTTTTTCGTCTATTAAATTTTTAGGAATACAACACAACATTAAGCCGAAATTGAAATTTCTACCAATCCCACTCTGTAGGTATTGTACTTATCCTACGCATATTTAAAGTAGGTTTAGTGTAAAATAAAAACATTTTCTATATGCCCTGTGCATAAATTCAGTTTTGGCTTAGATCTTTATTAGGTAAGGGCATACTGACCTGGCATTCGACCGCGCTACAGTGTTAATTGTGGTTATAGACTATTGTGGAAAAGCTCAACAGGACCACCAATGTTACAGTTTAAGTTGTAAATCTATGTTGTTAAGGTTTATTTTAAGTTGGACATTTTTTATAACAAACTTATTCCACCCTATAAGTAAGATGTATCTATGACTTCTATACATATTTTTATAGCACTGATTGAACTCAGGTACCATGTTTGTTAAGATTGTTCCCGAACTCCAACTAGCGTACACTCACTCCAACATTTCAATTACCTGTTACCATAATAGCTCCTCCACTAAATGGATTTTTCAAAGGAAAGAATTAAAAATCAGTTCTAAAACATTGTCGTTATTCAATGTTGCTGATAAAAACAGCGGGACCTACACTTGTAAAGTATACATTGATAGTATTAAAATCAAGGCTGAATCTTCAGTTTTTGTTGGTGGTGAGACAAAATATGTAGTGTCAAGTTATTTGCATAATATTAGAATAGAGCTGAATATAGTGTAGGTACTATAAATGATTTAATTTGCTATCTTAATCGATTTCATCAGAATGTGCCGAGCCCAATTTCTAAAATAATTAGATCAGTAGTGCCGCCCTGAATTCGGCAACATCGGAACGCTATTTCGTGTGACCTTTACTTGTTAATAGTTACTCTCAACACTTTGCTTCAGTATCTGAGGGGAGGTTCCTGTGCTTATACAGACGGTTGCTATTAACTTAATGCTCTCTAAATTCACTGGAGACACCGTACAAATCTGGTAAGTACCTATGTTTGGAATTATTGATGCTTCAAAATCACCTAACTTGAACACATGCAAATTGTAGATTAAAGAGATGGAAATACAATGTTTTTCATCAAATGTATGTGTCCCTCAAGGAACTAAATTTCGAAAAAGGTGTACACTTATATTGGAGTTTGTTCCCTATGTTGGAAACAACCTACTATGTATGTGCTATGACACCGCTGTCCACCCACAAACAATCGAGTTGTGTTTGAGTAGAGTGAATTTAAATTTTTAAGACCATTAATTATTTAACCTGCCCTTTATACTCTGTGGTGATATAAATAATGCTAAAATATATAAACGTTTACTCTTTTTTTTAGGCATTTAATGCCCGCCACAGTTTATCCTGTGAGTGTCCCTGTAGGTGCCATAAAAAGTTGAAGTTCACAAAATCGTTGTAAAATTTGTTTTGACTCGCATTACTTTAAATCAGCTTCCTCTTTAGTACTAGAATACACTGAGCTGTAAATGCATTTCTTAAAATCTGAGACTTTACTGGGTGTAATATCCTAGCCTATCTTGTGTAGAATACAAATGCTATCTTATATAGTTAGGAACCGCTTATCTTTTTTTTTCAATTTTTATTTGTGCCAAAAAAAGAAGGGAATTTTAACATGAAATTATAAAAAAACAGATGACAGAACTGGGGCAGGTCCTTATCTGACAGCTTGAGGACAATTACTCAAATTGTATGTGTATTGTGTCAAACTAATGGCTTAGGGTGTGGATTAGGAGTTGCAGAAAATCCTGTCCCAAATTTTGTCATAATTTTAATTTAAAAAAATTAAATATTGTGTCACCAAAAAAATATCATTACTTTGTACAATATAGATAAGAAAACAAATCAGATTAATCCTAACATACAAAAAGTGGAAACTGGAACAGATGTTACAATGCAATGCAATTCAATCACACCTGTAAAATGGTTTTATAGTTCAGATGGGTCAATGCAAAATATAGTGTTATTAACATCAGAAGAACCTCAACTGACATTTATGGCTGATGATTCTCTATCTGGTCACTTCTTCTGTTATAGTCACGATAACACTAAGTTGCCATTTATTACGAACTCTCTATTAATAGTGTTTTGTAAGCCATTGATCACAATAATTAGTGTTGCTACTTTATATACTGGAAAAGTTTGCATTGGTTGAACACAGTCATAGAAGTTGTGTTTGGGATTTCTGTTATAGTCACTATAACACTGAGTCACCCTTAATTGCCAACTGAAAATTATAGTGTATTGTGTGAGTTACTGTTCAGGCCACTGAACACTGTGTAACATTTATAATTAACTCACTTTATTTTGTGTGTTTTAATCTTATTATTTCCTGTTGTTGTCCTACCACTTTCCACTACTTCCTCTCCCCTGGTGTGTGCTGGCAGCTGATTGGTCAGTTGTTAGCACATGCTTTCCAGCTGTTTCCATGTTAGCTGTTTTGTTATCACTTTTGTTTTATCTCATACTTGTGGTCACTTGACTCTTGTATTTAGTGATCATTTGCTCTGCTTGTGGTCTACTATTCTATATCCAACTTGTCTAACCAATATATCTAATTCTGTGTGTGTGTGGAGACAGTGTAACTTGTCAGTGGATTTACAACCCATAAGAGTTATATATACTAGCTTCTAATACATACACTCAGGACTTTCTCTAATTCAGGATTCGCATTGGATACTTTCAGTGTCAGAACCCGCATCAACAGTTACCACTCACTCCACTGAAATGTTTCTATTAGTATCTACTCGTTTTCTGGACAAATTTTGCTTGAAGAGGCACAAAATAAAAAAAAAATGCTGAACTGATCTTCAGACTGAAGTAAGCAGGAGACTCCAGTAGCAGCAATGAAACTAGGTTGGGAGAGACAATCACTTTCACCCCCACTAAATGAGGGGGCTTGTAAATAGCTGAAACCTTCTCTATTGGTATTGACATTTCTGGAGTAACTACTTTGGAGTTAACCTGCACATCCTTTTTTTGGGCCATCAAGCTAACTAGGACTTAGAACATAGCTGGTATAGTTTTTGTAATGTGACGGAGGGACCTTAATTTTCTTAGGTCCCCGCCTTCAGGGCAGGGCTTCTGTACGTAAAGTTCCTCAAATTGTGTTGTTAGGAACTGTTGCTAGGTTCTAAATTAGTTAGGCGCTGTGCAGCAGTCGTAAACTACTGCTCTTGGGGTCCCTCAGGCCCAAAGTGTAAGTGCCCTGCGCTCAGGACACTACCGTCAAGGGCTTTCAGGGACCCTAAATACAGTAGTTCCCTCTGGAGCAGCCCTAACTATTATGTAATACGCCGGGTATATACCCCTTTGGGTGATATCAAACTCTAGTAGAAGCCAGAGAAGCTAGCTTACTCTATTACAATAAGCTAACTTTTAAGAAAGTCAATTATCATCTAGCTTATACTAAGCTTATAACTTTAGAATAAGCTGCTGTAGATACTATCTTATATCAAAGCATTAGCACAGTGTTTAGCCCTATCCTGTACTGGCAAGGTAGTGAAAGTATAAAAATGTCAAAAATACTTGACTACAGGAAATTCAAGTTTACCTAATAAGGAGCTCAATTCATATATTGACTTTGCTGGAGGATACCATTTTGAAGAGACTGAAGAAGAGAACAAAAACTGGCAGGACATTTAAAAATCATAGCTAGTTACGACCAATACTTAATTATTTGAGACATCCCTATAAAGATAAGTTTAAAATAACTACTTGGCTGAGCATTGAGCAACTAAATGAGAAGGGAGGCCGAAACGAATTCGATGTTCGCCCTCTTCAAAGCACAGGGAACTAATATCCATCAGCTCCAATAGTTTTTGCTTTGCCAGATGCCAACTTCAAGCTCCACAGTTATTGAAACGGTAATAAGGAAGGTGGTAAGTGAGGAAAATGCAGCGTACAAGTGGTGATGCCTCGCTCTGTAACCTGGATTCAGCGGAATAGATTCAGAGTGTCAGTGTTTCCAGCCTTTCTAGGCTAGTTGGTTAAGACACAAATAAGTTAAGTACATTAACTTAGCTACTTTCCTACTTTCTTTTTCATTCAATAACACAAAGGAAATTTAACGTGTCAAAGGTAAAAACACACCTTCCTAATAAATAAAGAAAAAAACAATACACACATTATTTATGGGTTGTTTTACTGAAGCTACAGAAACGTGTTGTAAATATTCTAATCACTAAGGTAAAACCATTATTATTATAATAAAGGAGTTAAAATCATAAAATGAAAAAAGGAACAAACTAATAATTAGGCTAATTTTATTGAATAATCTTACCGCTAGTGTACTATGCTTTTTAATAGCGGGAAATAAAATATCTCCATACCAGCAAACGGCTACAGTTAATTCCAATGCTACAATAACTTGTTATTTATCGAATAGTGTTTGGACGTTTAATGACAGTAGTACAATTCCAGTAAATGCAATAATAAGAAACTATGCTTCAAAAAGTATTATACATCTACTCAATGTAAATAAAGAGAATGAAGGATATTACACTTGCAGGGGGATTGGTGAGGCAAATAATACCATGTACGCCAATGCACGTGTTGTGATTCAAGGTATGCAGTACCTATATTATTGACAGTTCATATTCAATGAATGTGTTACCACAATTTTTATTTTATATTTTTGTGTTGAGATCAACATTATGATAATATTTTAACCTTATTACTGCTGAGGTATAGAATTCACAAGACCTTACCCATAAATGCGTGACAACACACCCTAAAGATCGCAGTTTCCAATAATCAAGTAGTCTGGCATAGCAGACCCAGCCAGTTCGCCAACGTACAGCTCACGTAATTTTATTTGTAGTAGGTAACACCTACTAGTCTTAAAAAAGAAAGGAAACCTTTTCAAAACTATTATCACACAATTCTATGTCAGCCAATGTACCTTGTAATTGTCAACTGGTAATAAATTCTGCATGCTATAAACAGTATTTTTCCAATTAGGCTGAAAAATGATATGTAATCACACCCTGTTACCACAAATAGTGCACAGGAAATTTGTGGCAGAATAGATTTGGGAACAGAGGATAAGTTTGGGTCATTTCCAAATGCTTGTGTTAGTGCTGATAAATTAATAAACTTTATTTCTATGTGTTCCTATGGGAAATGTGTTAATCATAAACATGCCCTCTAGAATGAAAAATTCCGGTATCCATGATGAGGGAAGAGCATTAAACACTACCAGAGGCTTAGCTTTTTCATACCTTTTCTCAATAATAGTTATAGTAAAACTTTTCTGACCTTTCAACCGAAACCCATCATAGTTTCATTTAATTGCTTAAATAATTTTATTCCTGGTAATTAGAAACTACAAGCATGTCACATCTTAGATTTTGAGTTTTAACTGCACCCGCAAAACAATTCAAAGCCGTAAACAATTCAATTTCTAAGGTGATACGGGTAAGGTGAGTGCACTTCTTCGGCTGCTGTTTCTTTTTTCCTTCTTTTTTCCTTCCCTTTTCTTGGCAAGTTCTTTCTTATTATCTTCCTTCACTCTCTTCTTCTCAGCCCTTTCAATTTTTCTCTTCTCTTTTAAAAGTGCAACCTCTTTTTCCTTCCTTTCTTTCTCCCGTAATATATCAACATACTCATTTTTAGTGAGAACTCTTGCTTTAACCACTCTGTGTTTAGGTTTCTCTGCTGAATCTACAGTAGGTGTGGAAAGAATATCAGCTAGATGAGGTGAGACCAAACCAGCAGACACCACAGGATTAACAATAGAATTTTCTCTGGTAGAATCACTGCTGCTAGAAGGTGATGAAAAAAGAGATGGAGTGCCTGAGATATCGGAATCAGACCGGATTATTGATTCATCAGTATGATGTGATAAAGATTGTAGTTGAGTAACCTCTACTTCATTTTCACCTTGAGATGATGAAAGACGACAGAGTTGTTGTTGAAATCATTTTTGACTTGTCTATTGCATTTCTGTTGAAAGAAAAAATACCACACTTAAAGTCATTTTTAATGTTGGACATGGAAAAAGCTTTCTCAAATGGTTCCTTGACCACTCTAGCAAAATCTCGCTTTGACACAACAAAATCTTTTCGTGTGAAGCCAGCAGCACATAAAGAACGTGAAAAGTGAGTTTTCAATGATTGAAAAATTGACACATCCAGAGGTTGGAGTGCACGAGTTGTGTGCGGAGGAAGACAGTACAATTATGCAAATCCAGGGTGACATGGGATTTGTGTCCGTCAATGATGAGTAACAAATGCCTATCTGAAACAGCAAATTTCAAAAAGATTTTCTTCCTCCACATGTAAAAAAAGTTCACTGTCGATCCATCCAGATTCACTTTTGGCATACACACTATCATCTGGGCCTCCAAATCTGTACTGTCCTCCTGGAAATGCTTGAGGATATACGATCATTGGAGGTAAAGCTGCTCCAGAAACCGATCCAGTACATAGCAAAGTTATATGTTCTGTCATTCCAAGTGACTGAGAGTAGACTGACTTAGCTTTTTTGGTCGTTACAGCCTTTTTCTTTTGTTTGATCTAATGGCAAAAATGTTTCATGCAGTTGTATATTTGCGAGGTCGTTGCTTAATGTTGTTGTCAGTTAAAATTTTGTCAAGAATTTAAAATGATCATTAACCACTTCTGGAGTTAAACATTCAGCCCTAGAATGCTCCAGGTTATCAATTTTTCGTAGAGTCAGTTCAGGGTGTCGCTTCCGGAAATTTGACCACCAATGCATGCTAGGTCCTACCTCTGAAAATCGATCCTTATTTCCCGAACGAGCTATGGCCCAAGCAGCTTTTGTCATTGTGGGTGTTAATGGAAACCCATGTTGAGCCAGGGGTCAAAGCTGTACATGGACCTGGATTTGTCCCATGCTGAACGCTTCCCTTTAACCTGTCTTCAAGGGTCTTCCTGGGTAAATCATGCTGTTTAGCAGCAGCATAAACAATAAGCTTGCTTTCTCTAACATTCTCCATAGCTTTTAACATGCTATCGTTTGTCGCCTTTTCACTTTGGACATTCTATAAACAGGCACATATATACACACAAGAAGGATTTACCCATTTTTTACCGATAGAAATGGTATAATCCATGGTCAGTGGTTAGATACACTCTATAGCTATTTTCAGGCTCAGTTAAAACCATATGATTTAAACGAAACTCACATTCTGGCTATCAATGTGTTGTGGACCAGCTGTCACTAAATGCAATTTTTTACTTCACCACACTCAGAACAGCAAGCCTGAACACATAGCTAACTAAACTATTCTAAATAGAGCTTTAATTCTACTGTATTTATTGAGCATGTGCAAAGGTATCAGTAAATTGCTAATATCCTGAGTTGTGATACTATGGTGATAACAGGATGACTTAGCGGATTGGTGATAATAGGTTACCTTACGCTAATTGGTCCCTTTTCCCAAGTACTGTCACAAATAGGATGTACACATATTAAACTTCTCCTATTCTTCTCTCTATTTTGTTATCTTGTACATATATGCATAGACCTTGAATGAATAGAGATGCTATTATAGGTATATATAGTGCAGTTTTGCTCAAACTTCACTATTCATTCAAAGAGTTCCTACGAGATGGAAATAGTGACATACAGGTATATTATTTTCATTCATATAGTGGTGACATGTTATAGCAGTTAGCAACGTGTTGAATGACTGCAAGAGCATTTATGAAAGCTCATCTAGAACCTTGCTCCAAGAAAATGTTAGATCAGTTAAGTTTTGACTTCCTAAAACAGATTTCACACTTTCAGAAGATATTATATGAGTTCTTTTCTCAGCTTTATTCAAATCTTATTCAGGATGTATTCAAGCCTTCCAGGATTATTCATGAGATCTGAAACAATAGCATAAATATTTCTTCTTGCTAATGATGTGTCTAAATGCTTCCGCTTAGAGGTTAAATCATTATTTTTAATGACACTCTTGACCAAATATTAAGCTATACAACATTAAAAAAATCTTCTACACAAATTCAAACAGCTAATGTCTTAAAGTTTAGGATACCAGAGAAGTCCTCACACAGGATGATGTTGTACTGGTGTTGTAATTAAAGCTGATGTCCCCATCTTTATTTTATTTTCTGGAGTAACACACACGGGAGGTGAGTCAGTGGTGACCTTTTCTGTTTCTTCCCTGTCTTTCTTAGCAGTGAGTTCACAGGCCAGACCAATCTGAGAAATGGGATTAGTCATCGAGCAACTGATCCACCATAAATTTAGCATAAATTTTTCCCATAAAACATCGACTACAGAATGGTGTCAAATAATGTTGTATACATTCCTTCACTGTAACAAGGGACCCTTCACCCCCCCACCAGCCCTCACTTTAGTACTCATAAATCTATGACAAAAGCACTTTCAAATGGTCTAGCTTGTGGTTTAATAAAGAGAGTATTAATAAAAGTTACAACTAATAATGGAGTAAATCATCTCCAACAGCCATAACTTTAGTCTGGCATAGCCAGACCCACATAGCGTGCAACACACGCCGAGGGTCTGTAGACATGGCCCTACCAAATTTGTTCTGGACGAATGAGGAAGTAATGAGTGCCCCACCTTCTTTACACCTGAATTTCTACCGCAAATTAGCCATGATTGCTAAACCAAGCGTTGGAAAGGGTGGCTGACACGCACAGGAATTTCTTGCAAACGGTAATTTACCGCTGCAATATATGTGACCCATTCCCCAGCTTAGCGGTTCGGTTAAAGGGTATGGCTACGCCGGACTACCATTACTTTGCATTGTAGAGTAATACATAAAATGGTATGAAACTGATGAGACTAGTATGAGTGATGGTGTGGACTCCAATGCACGATAAGAGCAACAAGCGAGATTAACCAAGGAGTGCTCTTAATTTGGGAGGTATAATTGAGTAGCACTTTTTCTTTTCTGAAGTATTGGTGGGAAGTACTTTCAATGAGTACATTGGTAAGTAAATTTGATACAGTGCGCTTGACATTCAGCCACTTCAATTCCTACCAAGAAGCACATGCTTTGACATCATGTTTTCTAGTAATAAAGAGAAGTGCTTCGGTTTGGTTCACTATTAGCAAATGAAAGCTCTAATTTAATATAAGCAACTTTCACATTCATATACTTTAAATAGGACCTTAGATATCAAAATTTGAAGGAGGTAATTTAGAATAGAACGGTTTTCTTACTTTGTTATAATTGTATAAATTAAAATTAATGCCACACCAACTTAAAAACTTGTTTCTCATCCCCTCCCTCTCCAATTTTTTCACAATCTGAATTTTACATTTTATTTTTACTGTGCATGTGTGTGGTGTGCGCTAAATAGAAAACATGAAGTCAAACCAATAACTGAACCTTTGAGGACCCAGGAGAGTAGTACTGGTGAAGAAATGGTGCTAGTGGTACTTCAAATAAGATTGGGACAGTTATGATGGGTTATCTTGGAAACTTTGTATGGATGTAATGTTCCAGAAAGATTTACTATTGCAGACATCTTCTCTTTTTTCTGCAGTGGGAGGTTAGATAATTCTTTGCCTATTCCAGAACAATAACAAGGTTCATTCATTGTCAAGGTTAGAAAGAACAAAAGTAATAGCTACATTGAAGTGAATAGTAGCTGTGAAATTGGTGCTACCCTGGGACAATTCATTGATTTTGCTCTGTTGGTGAAGGCACTTCCACTGTCAACAAAAGAACTTCGTTGAATGCTGCTACAGTACTCATGCAACCTAGCATATCACATAGCTGTCTTCCCAAGAAATGGTCAGTTTTGAATCCAAACAAGAATTTGGAAATGAAAAATGCTATTATGGACATTCTAGAAGAAAGACACATTGGATGGTTTTCTAGCTTTGCTGAACAGTGTGGGTGAGCCTTTGTTAATATTCTCTCAGATGCTCTTTGGTCCAATCATGGTACTCTCAGTGCTCGTGGTTGTAGTGTACCAGCACTTTTTGAAGCTTTGTTCTAAGTCTCAAGGAACCTGAAAAGAATAAGAAAAAATTGGTCCAGAATGTCTGAAATCATCATCACTAGTGTCACATTCATTGATCTTTCAAGCAACTCTTACATGAAACGGTCTGAATGGCATTCAGTTCGAGAATCAGTTGTATGCCTTGCTAATAACTTTAAAAAATATTCAGGCTATTCGAGCCATCAATGTGAGGTTGCACAGGCCAATCAAGCAAAAATGTTTTGTGTTGCAACAGACGTTGAAGGCATGAAGGTATTTAATCGTGAACCACATATAGCACCTGCCCTTGCCAAACAGTATAAATAACTTTATGACTCTTTGTCAAATACAGCAGAATTTGAACCCATTCTCATGGAAGACTTCTCACCTTCTATACAAGGCGCCGTTATGATTACAATCATGGACTAGTAGTACTGGTTAAGTGTGTTTTGTATACATACAGTGGAAGACAAAATCACTTGCACTTCATTTGGAAGGTACCCTGTGGTCTCTCAGAAACTGAAATGCTTAATAAAAACATGGATTTGCAACAACAATAATTGAAGAAGGACCTTCCAAGGTATCACACCTGAGCTAGACATAATCTTTCCTGTAGTTCTCCTATAGAAATCCCTTACTATTCTGCTGGGGCACTCACCTTTATGCTTGTGATCATGCTAATACTGATACTTATCCTATGTGCACAGACTGTGTGAGAAATGGACAGCATCCTGTAGCTAGACCCAAATGTACCTCATTTAAACCAAATGACAAGTAACTCTCATGTTTTACATTTTACATTCAATTTGTCCTAGACATTAATCTTCATGATTTTTTTGACTATCTCATATCTTTTCATTCAATTTGTCAGTTAACTATATTCATGGTTATTTTGTTGATGAAATCTATGCCTATAGTTGTCGCCTCTAATTGCCATCATTACAATAAAAAAATAAAAGTCTCCCGTCTCCAATTTTTGGGTAGTTTTCGGATGAGAAACTATTATTTGTGACCGGATTTTCCCAATCCCTGACCTTAGCAACGCCTTTACCCGGCGTTTTTACGAAATCAGCAATAATAAGTTTAGCAAAAATACTGAAGTGTTGTAGTGTGTAGGGCGAAGACGGCTTGTGCTACAGCTTCCAAATTAGGAGGAAGGCATCCCAAGGCCCCGTGCAGCCTACAGGTAGAATAAATTAGAAAACTTTAGATGCCGCGTTTAGCCGGGTTTTCACAAATCCGGTCACATTTAAGTTTATGTGGCCTAAAAGCAAATAAAATTGTCTAAGATACCAAATTAGGTACAACACTTAATTTTAACTTTTCTAATACTACTAGTATTGAAATTGTTAATGTGTTATGAATGTGTAGATTTACTTTCAGTAGGTGTTCAGTTAACGCTGAGTTCCATAAAACATTCATATGATATTAATAACAATGAATATTACTTTGAAATAATCTTTAAGTTTATACAAGACATAAATCAAAACAACAATAAAAAAATATTAAGGAAATTCTGAACTTCTCCAGAGTGGTAAGGAGTCTTCCAGCTAGGATATCAGTGAGCTGGCATGTAAATATATTTTTTTCAATGTGTAGGTAGACCAGTCAATGTATATCCTAAACACCAATATGCTAACATAGGGGATAAAGTTCAATTTGAGTGCATAGCATCTGAGGAGGTGGACTGGATATATTTAGGTCAATATGAAGTATATAATCTAAACATAATAAAGAAGATACATGAAGTATTGCTGTTAATAAATAATGTTCATAAAAACAACAGTGGTATATATAGGTGTGTCACTAAAAATCAATTGGTCTATGATGAAGGAAAACTAACAGTGAAAAGTAATACTATGAAACTTTTATTTCATGTTGGGCAATGTTATTACACATTTTGTATGCAGATCACACACAAACAGAATGTTATGTTGTAGTTAAATTTGTAGACTTCCTCTTTAATCGGCTAGGGGTTTAATTATGTTTATGATATACTTGGAAAATACACAAAACTTGCTTTAAAATTATTACAATATTATGGTTAAAGAGAATTACATTAGCAATTGAACACATTTGCTCAGCCAGTATATCTAGAACATGAATACATTTAAGTTATAAATGTATATGCTGTGTATAAAGAAGTACAATAATTTCATATTAGTTGATGGCATTGAAATACTGCTGTAGTTAACACTCGTATGGATCCACCAGTACAGAAGGCATTTGTTGGAAGCACCATTGTTTTTATATGTTCATCAGTCTCGGAACCCACTTGTAAACTTAATGATGGTACTCTTCCTAATAACTCAATAATATCAGCTTTTGACACAAAAACGTATTTTTTGGAAATTATATCTATTGATTTTAATAACAGTGGACTCTATACTTGCCAAGGGGCATTAGATTATATTGAAACTTATAGTACTGGAACATTGGAAGTTTATGGTTAGAAAGCATATTCAATTATATATCTTGATCTGTACAAAAGTATCACACAAATCTGTAAAAAAAGTAGCCAGCTGTAGAAAAACTCTTACCAAATTATTACATATACCAAATGAATTCAACATACCTTAATTATGTCACTATTATTGATATTTATAATTGGTAATGTAGGTAAAAAATATCTTATACCCAAATTCATCAGGGCTAAACCTGGGGACACTGTCAAATTCAGGTGCATTTCTGATGGAAATGTAACCTGGTACTTTCAACATGGTGAAATGCCTCCAAACACATGTTATGAAAAAATTGGTAGTACTAGACATTCTGTGAAATTATCAAATGCTCAACAAGATCATACTGGACAATATTCATGTGTAGGAACATACCAAGGAAACTCACACATAGCCTATGGATATCTCTCTGTTTCACCAGGTACAAAACATTTAATATCTGCAAGTAGATTGCATGTGGATTATAACTCTACTATGACTTACATCAACTATGACTTTGTTCTCACTTTTCCACACACTTTAATTAAGTAGTGTACAATTGTTTTACTTCATCTACTATGAAAATACATTATACACACTTGCATTAATCATTTACACTTGTACTTGCTTGTATATAGAAATACCTAACTCATTTTTTTCCACTGCATTTCAACAATTCATTTTGCATTCGTTTTATAGCACAATATTAGCAATAATTATAATGTCATTATTATTCTAACATATCTTAAATATAAAAAAACAAGACTAAAAGGAATTAGATGTTTATTGGGAGTGGATTCCAATCCATGAGTATTGCAATGTGACAGATCATTTTTTCTGAAAAAACTAATTAAAAATATTTGTGTTAAAATTCAAATATTTTCCTAGTTTGTCGTGATATACCACTTGTGGTGCTCCCCGGGAAGGTCAGTCTTCGGAGGAGCAGTCAAAAGGGCTGCCACCAGTTCTCTCCTGTGTTAGGTAGCTAGTAACCTACCCCCTATGCTGGTGTCCCCAGTGGTCTAGGTATTAATCCTGCAGCTCGTACCTTGAAAACACCTTAGTTCACTGCCAGCCCTCTCATGCCCCGGCAGTGAACCATTATTCCCACATACAAATGCCAATTAATGTTACCACCATTATTATGTACACCTA
>WLWI01002673.1_pt1 | contig 15394 bp, 9 predicted proteins | sample 6701501 | NCBI WGS metagenome assembly WLWI01 (sample SAMN12718690, study PRJNA515312) | sponge metagenome | isolation source: marine sponge | host: Mycale hentscheli | place: New Zealand: South Island, Marlborough, Capsize Point | collected 2014-11-01
ATTACTAAATTTTACTGGTGACCGAATTTGCACTATCTAATAGACAAGTAAAAGTATGAAAGCTATTTAGAATTTTCATATGCTTGTTGAGTTAATGTACTTGCTTCTCAAGTTCATCCTCAATAAATAATTTGACTACCTCTGTGATCAATAATTGAATGTGTCCATATACAAATATTTGTATGATGTGCTGGTATTCCAAGGCTCTTTGATCCCACTCATTGTTTGTCTTTTGTATGCATTACAAGTAGGGTGTTGGTAGTCACAATAAGAAGTAACATAACTGTTCTGCATTCCAGCTATAGCTTTTGTCCACTGTGTATGGTTTACTGTCATATATGTAGTCAAAACTAATGAAAGCATCTAAACAATGCACAAGCATTGTGTTGGTTCAATCACTCAGTGAATAAATATAGTACAGCAATACATTTCATGCATTCATTTAATGTTAGTTACTGACATGTGAAACTGGTATGTAGAATGTTTTGAACTCAAAGTTTTTCTCTATTTCAGTTGCTAAAAAAGTATCGCTATACATCAGCGTCAAGCTTGTTTCAAAAGTTAAATTTAGTATTGCAGGCAACAAGTTGTTCTTACCTCATCTTCATCTACATCAAAATCTAAATATAAATTTGATATTCTCTTCTTAATAACTCGGCAAACTCCCATTTGCCATATAAGGCATTATAATGACAATTCTCATTGTATCCGTGATACTGACACCAATCAAACTCATGACATTGGGATGAGATAATGACCCCATCGAAATCGTTTCCTTAGTTTCGATTTTTGTGTTTTCACCTAAACAAATTAGCCATGTATTCAGTTAATTTACTGTGACAGTTATTGATATAACTAGTGATGTGCTTGAGCACAAATGGTGAGTGAGTCTACACACAAACAACACAATTCAAAAGAATTTATTAATCCATTTCTACAAATACAAGTACATAGCTGTTGTGACAATACGTTATCTAACAAATACAGAACTATTATCTGACCTCAGCTGTATTTTCTGTAGTCTCTAATATCGCATTCTGACTATCTGAATTGCCAGTAGCTTTGACAACAAGCACTCACAGCTACTATAAATGGCCAATTTTTTGAAATTACATCTGGTGAAGGGTCTCTTTAGTAACCTTTCACCATAACATTTTGTGAACTTGAAAAAACAAGAAGTTCTAAAGAAATACTGCACGGTGTTGAGTCTAACTGTACGTTTTTTAAGACCTAAGTTCATCCTGTGGCATTTAGGAACAACCAAATACGAAGGGTTAAGCAATAAAATTTCCTTGAATAATACAGGATCGCAAAACCGAAAGATTCTGTTCAGTGAAACTGTGGGAAGGGATTACCACGAAGCAAACACACAAATGTTAGGATCATAGTATAATTGGCATGCATACCACTGCCTGAAAAGTGTCCATTGACAACCAAACAAAATCATAAACTAGCGTATAATTATGTTGATAACTGGTATGTTATCCTCTACAGCCTTGTAAATTTTTTGTTAACTCTAATTACCATGCGACAGTTTACAGATTTTGTTATGGTTGTATATGGACTTTTTCCCAATTTCTATTGTATTACCCCTGATAGTGTCTCTTCGTTTCGCTTGCTCACCAATACTATTTTTAAGACATGTCAAATAATAGTAATCGTTTATGCAATTTACCTTGTACTGTCTTTGCTGCTACTACAATGTTTTGTAGAGGCCCTATAAATGTATTCTTGACCAAATGAGCTTTGCTGACAATTCCAAACTGACCTATTTTTAAGAATTATATAGTATTAGTACAAAAATTTCTGTTATAGCTGAATTTTTAAAAGCAACTTTAATTTGAGTCTGACCTAGCAATGAGTTGTAATATTGTACTCACCTCGTCCAATTCTGCATCTAAAATTCGTAGCTCATTCATGGACACTTTAAGGTTTTCCGTTATTAGATTCATCACATTTAATACGTCATCTACAATGCAATGAATGAGTATATATATTATATATATATATATATAATACAAGTATTGAAAAGTTTATTTTTGTGATACTCTTAAACTCAGCAAACTGCTTGTGATTACAGATACATTGGATGTAAAGCTTAGATCGATTATCAACGAATAGTATGCTATCTGAGAAGTACATGTATACTGCTCTCAAATGATTAAAGAAATAGTTTCCAACCATTTATGGATATCAGCCAGGAATTCTTTGCCAGAATAATGGGTTCTGTAGTAATCTTATGAATTTAAGTGTGAATTTACCAGTTTTATCAAAATGGTATATTATATATAATATATATACATATTATATATAGTAGACCCTCAGTTATCCGAACCCCATTTATCCGAACTCTCGCTAATCCGAACACCACTTTTGGAATTATAATGATATTCATTGGAATTTTGCTGTTGATTAAATAGATAAGAGATTGAGACCCCATTCAAAATGACTTATTTCGAATATTCGAACATTTCAAATATACGAACAACCCTTAGCTTGAGGTGTTCGGATAATTGAGGGTCTACTATATTATATATAATTATATATATATATTTATTTATTTATTTATTTATTTATTCCACCCTAGATTTCTTCACAAAGATATCTTTAGGTACAAGGCCTATAAAGTAGCTCAAGATATTTCAAGGTTATTATTTCACACAGTAACTGTGCAAGCTCATTACAGTTGTAGTTATAGCAACAGCCAAACTTGTATATTTTCTTGGTTTTTACAGCTACCTTCCTCTGGTGTAGCTTACCCAACCAGGTTAGAGCAGCTGTTGGGTGTTTATGACATCTCTATGAAAATATTTTCGAGTGTAGCTGTCTATTAGGGAAGACAGAAAACTTAGGAAGAATGGTAGACCTTACTATAAACAGACAAGTTTAGTAGATATATAAGTGTTGGATTTAAAAAAGCAAGAAAGAATGAAGAGGATGGTGATTTATCTAGCCATAGAGCTCAAAATGTATGTGAAGCTGGTGCTCCTCTATTTTCAAGTTCTTTAGGACACAGTCCATAAATAAAGATTTAGGGAATTACATGAAAAGAAACGTTAATGGTTCCAGAAGGAGTTCTCCATCTGTTCGAATCAGCATGCCATTTGACAGAACTGAGTTTAATGATGGTTTAACGATAGTATGTGTGAAGACACAAAATTCATGGAGTATAACACAATGCTATTAATAAAATATCAAGATTTGGTCAGAACTGTCATTACAGAGGTCTTAACTGTTGTGGAGACTTTTGTTATGTAATACTGAACACAATAGACTTGTATTCATACTGCACACATGTTAATCTCCCTCTTCAATTCCACAAAAATGCAAGCGACATATGGGAGATAATTTAAGCTTTACATTTATTAGGGAAGATGGAACACCAAGCATGTTTGGAAAAGACAAGAATCTATTTGTTTAGTTAGTTTGTCAATATTATGCAATCAATTCACATGACCAATTATACAGTATTACACCAATATGAATCATGATGAATAATACAATTAAAAAATTCACTGATTTTTTTTTGTTTTTTGTTAATTGAATCACAAGTTCGGATGTTGTGACTAGTTCCATTGCAACCCTTGAAGGTGGTATGGACTTCTTTAGTGCTGCCAAAATTGCGGAGGTCTTTGATACGATTAAGCTTGAGCAGTAATTGTCTTAATGCTGCAGTGTCTCAGTGGTTTGTACTTCTGAAATAATCCTTAGTGATTTCATCATTCAGTTTTTCCAAACCTTGTTGAGAAAAGGGAGACAGTTCCATATATATCTAGAAATTATGTACCGGACTATAATTCCTGGGTGGACAAGATTGCTGTAAGCATATCACATCCTCAGTTGAGGTTTTAACCGACCAGAAGACAGTTGAGTATCAACTGGGACAGGTCACACACACACACACACACACACACACACACACACACACACACACACACACACACACACACAATGAATGTCTTTTATATTGCATTCAACGAGTACTAATAAGTAATTTGACACCAGATCCTTTTACCGCCGACCCGCCCATTAACTGGAAAAGGTCACAAGTTTGACGCACACCGTAGTCGTCAATTCTGTTATTTACATTCCAATTCCATACGCTTCGAACAAACCTCTGTAATTGTTGTTCGAACCAACAGTAAAATATACGCCCAATATTTGTTGGGTAAACGAGTCTTTTTAACTTTACCTACTGGGGGAGGTGCTCTTGTAGAATTTAGAAATGTCACCTCCAAAGTTGATTTACTTACTGGCGGTGTGTTACTTGGCAATCCAGGTTGATGGAAATTCGAATTTTAATCTACAGCCATTTATTACTTCGTCTACACTAACTAACAGTACCTTGCTAGTGGACTCTCTTGGAAGAACTTATGTCATTGCAGGAAGTCAGCTTCTCAGATTAAATAGAGATTTGCAGTTGGAACAGAATGTGTCTCTCCCAGACAGAGGTGCTACTTTTTCCCTGAGTCCAGATGAGCAGAGATTGTTAGTGTGTGTGAATGGCATGACAGACAGGTCCTGTTACTTGTATAACCCCAGTAATCTCACAGTTCCTCCTGTAGCTACTGGAGTGAGCATAGTGGGTAGTGGTGGAGCTACTGCCACATCATTTGCTACTGAGGGAAGCTTCTATGTGGGAAGTTATGAAATTAATGTGGTCAGCAGTTTTGTAGGACAGATGAAACTCAGTCAGTATATATACGGAGATGGTACGGGTACACCAATGATTCGAACTAATGAGGACTATCGTGCTACTAGGAGTCAATTTAATAGGAGAATGTTGTATGGATTTGTGCGAGGAGATTATGCATACTATGTCACTGTTGATGGAGGCAATGTTGCTAACTATAGAATATTGAGAGTCTGTCATGCTACTAGTTGTCCTGGGAACATCTCACCTTGCACTTTCACTGCTCTTTATGAACAAGCCATACAATGTGGAAGTAGATTCGGAGGTGGAGGTGGTGAGGATTTATGTGGACTATCTTTAATAGAAGACTTCAGTGGTGTATCTGGTCCCAGTGTGATAGTGTCGCGGTGTCGCTTGGAAAGAACCTCAGATAATACTGTGTGCTCACATAACCTAACAGCTATTGACTCTAACATGGATGCAAGATATGATCGCTGCAGTATGGATATTGGAGAATCAAGATTAGCATGGATAGATGCTATTAACTGCAGATCATCAGCTGTAAGTTTAATTATTTTTTGAGGCTGTAGTTTAATATGTGATGCATTATAATCTAAACTACAAAGTTACAATATTGAAATATTGATTCAAAAATGTTTTCCTTCATTCTTTTATTACTGGTTGAAGTTTAGTTATTCCCTGTATATTCTTCAATTTGCATAATAATGAAGTTAATTTAACTACTTGAATTGACTCTTTGGACAAAACAACTGAGCACCTAATTTTATTTTTATGAGACGATATATAATGTTTGTTCCACTTTCGCTTTTAATAAATATTTCTGGTCTTTAGTCAATGTGCTAATGATACTAAAGAGATTATGCACACAAACTAGTTTTGGTGTATTATATAAATCCAATTTTTGTGCATTTCAAATACTTTAGCTTTTTCTACTTCTTACCTAAGAATTTATAGTTTATACATTTCTATTTATAAAAGCTAATGTAATGTTTCCTAAATACTTAGTGACTGTACAAAAATATGATTTCAAATTATTTTCTTTTTTTTTAGATTAGATTGCCCCAATTTTTAATTATACAATTCTATTCATTTCCCTCATTAATTTTTATATTGTTTTTTTATTCCGCATACTTTTATAGAACATTTAAAGTCTAAAGTGGTCAATGGAAATAATTGCTTCCTTATACATGAATGATAACTTAGTTGAAGAAAGTCTTGAAATTCTATCAAAAATTAATCTATGATTATAATTTTGGCCTTATCCATTATTTACCTGATTCCCTGACTGTTATAGGCTTTGCTTTTAGCACACTATCATTAAGTTATCGAAAGCAAATATTCAATTTTGTTCACTTTGTACAGTTTCAGGCAATTCAATAGTTTAGCTTTGAACATAACAAAACTTCTGTTACCCACAACCCATGAAATAGTCTAAGCAGTATTATTAATATTGTTATTGGTATTATTATTATTATTATTAATTATATTATTATTATTATTATTATTATTATTATTATTAGTTCACAGATAGATGCAATTTTGACTTTCCTCTGGATGACACATCAAACTCTCAGACTGGATCACTACCTATAGTATTCGCTACTATGGTAGTTGGTAATGTAGTGACAAATGGAGACTATGTGACAGCATCTCTAGCTATCAAAGTTGATGGTCTCTCTATAATAGTGGTAGCTTACAGCAACATTACAAGAACTTCTCACTTCATTTCATTCGTAAGTGACTCAATTTTGTTTCAATTTCTTACTTTGCTTTACCACTTTAGTTTCAGAAAGAGAAAGACATGATGCTTGGAGTAAGTGACAGTTTCAAAGTAAATCCTGTGTCATCTGCAGTTGGGACTCTTCAGTGGCATTATGACCTGGAATATATCTATGCTGGCTCAATGACAGCTGTGAGTATTAGTATTTAATTTAACCAATCTGTAAATATTGGTTCACTTTTTTTTTTATTTATGGGTTTACATTATAACCACTACTTGGTAAGTTTGAGAAAGACACAGTATGGTGCCTTTTTTAAATAGACTCATTAGACAGTTACCCTGAGTGTATGTAATGTGTTTGTGATTTATGTGATAGGTAATACGAGTTCCCCTTGAGGAGTGTTCCTTGCACAGAGAGTGTTCTAGTTGTGTGTCTGACAGGAACCCTCTGTGTGGCTGGTGTGTGGTAGAGAACAAGTGTTCCAGAGTGTCCCAATGTGCTAATGGAAACTCTACCAGTGACAGGTGGATACGTGCAGACAGCACTGCTACCAGTTCTGGCAGATGTATAACTAATGTTATCACTCCTAGTCAATATGTCATGGATGATCCACAAATAGTAAGACCATAATGTAGATATTATGCACATTAAAAAGAAAGACTTTCAGCATTATGCTGCTCAACTGTGTATGTACGTGCATGTGGATGCAAAGGTTTATATGTACTCAGTAGTGTAATACATAAGTTAGAAGTCATTTGATCCCAATTTAATAGATTGCCGAGGTAACACTTACACAGTATGATTTAGAATATTTTTGTAAATATTGTATTAAGAAAACACGCTCACTTTCCATTACCCTGGTCTTCATCTCAGAGATAAACCATTTTTATATGTGTGAAATAACTGTTAGCCACACTGGTTAGTTTAAAAAGAACTTGTGTGTCCTATTTTTATGCATTTAATAAAGTATTTAATAAGTTTGTACATATGTATAAACAACAACCATTCTTCAGACAAATATGTGTTCTTGGATGAAACTTTTATTTTGCAGCTATCAGTTTCAGTGAATGGTCCTTGTCTGCCAGCTGTTCTACCAGGTGAAACATACTCCTGTCATTTAGCTGATAATCAAGGAAGATACAACATCACTGTACCAGCAATAACTGTGGTGGATGGTAGAAACTACACTTGTAACATTACCAATGCCAACCTAAGCTATGAGGGAGTTATATCAGGTAGGTTGGCTAGTATTTAAAAAGCATTTTCTTTCACCAACTTTGACTATTTGGGGATAATCCAGGTGTTTCTAATTAAACTTGAGCACTAAAAATGTAAGCCTTCAGTATTAGTTCAAAAAATCCAAAAGAAGTTCCAACTATTGTAAAACAAGGGTCTTAAATTTTCAGCTTATAACAATAACAGTTTTGTTCTAATAATGAATATAAAATTCAACTGTGGTATTTCACATTGGCCTGCTTATATCTCTAGGATTCTTCTTGAGTAAGTTTCAAGGGGCTCCTGGGACTGACCCACAATTTCTTAAGCTCTCTATTACATGCTTTATACTCAGTCATAGGGTATCTAAATCTCTCTCAGGTCTCCATGGCATTCTTTGGGTTTAATAATAGCTTTTGCTTGGTAGGAAAAAAAAATAACCACAGGACCGTTTGGACTTTCTGACTTGCACTCTACAAAAAAACGTGCACACTTTTTGGGGACCTGGCATACTTCCAGCTGATAAAAGAGCACACTTCTAGCAGCAGAGACTTCCCAACACCAGATAAAAAGAATGGATAGCAATAAAACTAGCTATAGAACGCAAATAACAAATTTGAACTTGGCACAGTAAAATTTGTACGGTCATGTGAGCATGCATGATTCTGAATGGCAGGTAGATGAATGAATGAGCATGGCCAAATAGCAGTACTCACTTTAACTAGCACAATTTTATTTTAACTAAGAGGAATATTTTAATTTAATTAAAATATTCCTCGTAATTAAAATGATGGCTATTTAATGACTCAAAATGTCATGCAGACAAATCAGTTTCCTAGACGTAATAGATTGAAAGTAATGCTTAAAAATTGGCTACTGCTTTACAATGGTACAATTACACTAACTTTAAGTGCCTCAATGCTCGTACTATATCTAATCTTAGTGTCATATCAGGCCCGTAGGAAGCACTTTTCAACCAGTCCGGCCTTGGGTGTGGCAGTTGGGTGTTGCCCAATTATTACTATCTTTAAACCAACATTGAAAACATTTAAAACATAAAGGAATTCATATTTACTTGAATTTACCAAAAATTTGAAGTCTGGTCGTGATTTCCATTCCCTCGAAGAGCTATTCCCGCCATGTTAGAAAGCCTATATTTTTTTGTGATAATTAAAAAACATTCTTTGCTCCTGCATGAGCTGAAGAAAGCATCTCTTCCACATTGTGTGTGGTCCTTGGAACAATGATAATTGCATCAACTGCCTTTTTGTGGGTCACACTTTTCTCATGGGGCTGCTATTGCAACCATTCCATCTTTCCAGTTGCCAAACGCAGAAAAAATAATAGCAGAATATTTTACAATAACTTATGATTGTTTTAGAATTCCTCTTTTGAATGCTATAAAAATACAGATAAGACAAAAAAACGTGTCCTTGGAACAGTCTTAATGAGACACCTCCACTTATTAAACCACAGGGCTTGAAATGCCCTCTTGACAAGTTTCACTTTTCCAAATTCCTGCTTTGGATGTCCAACTGCTGTGGCTGATTTGTTTCTCGTCATCAAACACAAACCACCAGTACTACTTGCAGCCTCGGTCACGGCATAACAATCCCTTACCTAAATGACCCCTTACCTTACCGAACTCGATCTACAACTAGTACGGCCATTGCCGGACCAGCTGAAGTGGATTCTAAGGCCCTGCACATTAGCTGATATTGATGTAATCATAATTATTTAATGTGAATTATGTGTCTAAATATTTTTTATACCAGAGGTCAACTTCAGTTTCCTCAGTTCCAGAGGTATGGTTCCATTTGATACTACTTCAAATATTCTTACTATATACAGATGTAGCGCAGCTAGCAGGTAAGTAATGATTTCTTTAAAATTGAATATTAATGATTTAGATATTGCTAAAATTGTCATTCTTCATTTTAATTAATTATGATGACTCTCCAATTGTTTGTATTTTAATGGTATGTTTTACGTGATAAATTTCAGCATCCATTTTTCCCAAAGGGAAATTCTCATGTATTATTCCTCTCCATAACTTATCAGTAGTAGTTTAATTAACTCACAATGTGATAAGTCTCTTTACCACTCTACATTTACAACTGTTTGTAATTATTTTACAGGAAGTCCCCATGAATAGAAATATATAGCCACTCAGCACCAAATAAACACACATACACTCATACACATGATTCATGGGAATAATTTAATATTATTGAGTTAAGATGAGTGCTTCTATGGCCACACAAACACGTGTAATATGGATGTTGTATCTTAAGTTACATTTCTTAATGCATCACAGATAGCTTTTTGCAATAACAATATACTTGAATTGAGTGCAGTTTTGCCTGTATTATAGGTTTCTGTGTCTGTTACTCATGTTGTGCTTCTAAAACACAAGTGACTTTTAGGCAATTCCATGCTCTCCACATAGAATAAAAGGAAGCCTACATATTTATTATATAATCTTTCGCTTCACATCATATGCTTGCCAACAAGCAATTTAATTACATACATACATACATACGTACGTACGTACGTACGTACATACATACATACATACATACATACATGCATGCATACATACATACATACACACTCACATACATACATGAAATCACGCTTATTGTTTTTGTGAGGGAACCGGGTTAGTCAGGATTAACTGGAGGCCACAGAATCGAAGCTAATTAAGGTTAACTGAATACTTGAGAGTAGACTGCCACCAGAGTTGCTGGGGCTGCCCAATCACCTGGAGGGTTAAGTCTTGAGGTGTAAAGAGTTTAATCTTTAAACAAGGCAGAAAATACAACAACTGAAATGGTATGAGGAAAACTGGTGTATATAACTAGAGGTAAGGATGAGGGAATGTAATACAAGATGGGAAGAAGATATTTGAATAAATGGACACAAATGTAAATGAACACAAAGTTTGAATGTAATTAGAAATAGGATAAGAGTGGTTTAACATGAAATACACATGGGAAATACACAGAGAAACAAAACCATAATGTATAATATAAACAGGTAAACAGAATTAGAAATAATAATAATATAACACAGTGTAATAGTTCAATGCAGTTCTAATAATGTAGTGACTGTTTCACTACAGTTTTGAAACAGCTAAGCTAAGCTTGTTCTTTATTTGTTATCTAACTTAAAATGTTTTTATACTTGTGTATTATAGATGTAGTGAATGTCTTCAGACAGACAATGCTTGTGGATGGTGCTCAATAAATAAAATATGCAGAGGAATCTCAACTGAATGCACCAGCTCTAGTTTAATGACTTTTTTACAGGTATTTAGAATAAAATTCTTCTTAATTGTCTTTAAACTCATTTTCCTTAAACATTTAGTTAATGGTTGGACAAAGTTTCAGTGATGTTTGTCCATTGTTATTGACTTCAAGTGATGGCTATTCTCAACATGTCAGAGTAGGAACTGATCTACAACTAACTACAAGTAACCTTCCTCCTGTAGTAAGTTATATCACTAATGTATATCCAAAAACAGAAATTGAGTGCAGTATGTGGTCTTCATCCAGGAGTCAGGATTCTCCTACATGTGTGATATTGGTGGAACCATACTACCAGCCACTAGGAACAATGACACCAGTCTCACTTGTAATGTGAATATTAATCAGGTATGTTATAGCATATATCTTGAATATAATGATCATTTTATAATTCCCACTTTTGCACTATAGCTTATTATTCAACATTGAACTTATTTTCTTATTATAATGCACTAAATTCAATGCTATGTTATTTCAATCTGTTCAATTTTTATTTGGATTGTGTGTTGGTTATATAAATAACAGGAAAGCACATTATGCAAGAGTTATATACTTATGCTCAAGATAATTACTCAAGCATAGTGCTTTATGTAATTTAATTTAATCATCACCTATGGAGTAGGAAGATGAAAACTACTGGGAGGTTGGAGCCAATGTTAAGAGTTCATTGTTAGGGTGCATCCCCCCCCCACCTCTGAAATTGGTTTTTGCCAGACCTGAACATTAGTATGATCTTCATGGTTACACTTCATCAATTTTATAGAAATGAGGAATCCCTTTAACCCTTTCAACGCCGTGACCGTATATATGAGGGCGAGAACAGGTCCGCATTCTACAAATTAAAAAAAAATTTTTTTTTTAAATTAAGCCATCATTTCTCTTTTATACATAAAGTCGGCATTGTACTTCCTTTTTAAAAAATATTGAACCCATACGGGCAACAAGAGAGTCCCTATGCATTTTGAAAGAATTTGGATAAAGTTTTTTTCTTACTGGACATAAAGAGCAATCAATTAGACTACTTCCTCGGAGTCTCCTCGAAACTTGCTGTAAGATGGACAGGTCTGGTAAATTTTCAGGTTTTTTAGAAGCTCATTTTGCTTGTTATGAGGGTATAGCTACCTACTTTGTATGCCTAACTGTTTGTTTGTGGATTTTTGCGGTTGCTTTGTGTTAAAAATTCAAAATCAAATTCTATTTCTAAAAGACGCCCAAAGTGTTGAAGAAAGTCAGCGTGGAAAGGGTTAAATTTCAAGAAAGTTAATTTGGCTCCTCAACTTTCACTCTTAAAAAATATCCTACACAAACAATGCTGTTGAGAGGACAATGTTGAAAGCTGTTATAGAATAAATGTGTCAACTAAAATGATATGCTTACACTCTCTATTGTCTTTGCATGTGAATTTAGGCAGTATTTTAGATTTTCTATTTTTCGTGTACAAATTATGCTATTATTAAGATGTTGCTACTGAGTCCAAAGTGTACTGTGCATTTAGTTCGGAGTCATTGCTTTCTAATTAAAAAAAACACAAGTACTCAGATTTTTTCTTTTAGTCTCAGTAAGCCAAGATATGTAGGGACTGCTATAAATGAGTGTGATGCATCTTAATTAGAATATTAGCAGCTGAATTAGACTCTGTTAGTTTTCACATACAACGTGTTATTAAATTAGATTTGTAACTTAAATTTAATGATCACTCGTCTGACGAGTGACGTCATAGTGTAAAGCATGTAATGTAGTACGAGCATGGAGATGTATTGGGGGGCCTGGCCCCCCTTGAGAATTATTGAAGGTGCCATTGGTTCCCCTGACCCACCACTTCCTACTCCACTGATCACTCATACTTCCATAAAGAAAAAACATACTAATTATATAGTCTATTAGTTCTAATAAGTGTAGTAATTTGTAAACAATTAACAAATTCACTGAAAAATAATACCCAAATCTAGGCTCACAACCCCAATTATATGAATCTTAATTTTTCTGTAAATGTTTGTACAAAAGTTATTATACATATTTGCAGCTGTCTACAACATTTTCCAATGAATCAGTGAATTTATCAGTTATTTGGACTAATGGATTATTAATCACCCATCAAATTGATTCCTTATCACCTGTGAATGGTAAGTACAATAATTTCATTTCTTACTTAGACTCACTTGACTCCTCTCCATAGTGACTCTCTATAACTGCTCTTTCTCTGGTACTGGTTGTTCGGCATGTGTCAATACAAGAGTAAGAACCAACTTTCAATGTGGATGGTGTGATGCGTCATCTAGTTGTAGAGTGGGAGAGGAATGTCCAATGGCTATTATTACTGATGGCCAACAATGTCCAGCTCCAACTATTATTAACTTTTCCCCACAGTCTGGACCTCCAGGAGGAGGTACTACTATTACTATTACAGGAAGAAACCTAGGAGTCACATTCAGTGATTTCACTGCTAACAGTATCACATTGAGGAGGGCTCCTAATACTATGTTTCCATGTACTCCAATCAGTGAAGGCTATGTGCCTGGATCTACTGTGAAATGTAGAACTGAAGCAATACTTGCTGGAACTTACTTCATGGTAATAGACTTGGCAAGGACTTCAGGATCAGGACAGGGCACAGCAACTTCAACTTTTGAAGTATTAACTCCTACTGTGTCTGGGGCCAGTCCACTGTTTGGTCCTATAGCAGGAGGTACTGTATTGACTATCACTGGAACACATCTAGATATTGGAAATAATGCAGAAGTGCAAATGAATAATTCTACAGATACATGCACAAATGTGTGAGTAAACTTTAACTTGTTTAGTTTTATCATGGGGGGTTCCACATGATTATATTATTGCTCCTTGCTAAATTCATTTTAAGATGTTTTAGTTCTAAGTCTTAGGCAATAAAACACTACTAGTGCCCACCAGAGGACTTTTTATCATAATTATATTTTTACCGTAAAACACTCATTACCTTAATAATCAAACTAATTGCTTCTTACTCATTTCAATAAATGTAGTCATTGATGATTGCATTATTAAATGAGATGATTTGCAAATGTTTTGACTTTGAATTAGATATGTTTACTTACACATTAAGGATTATTTGTTTTTTAAATGAAACATCCAATAACATACCAATGATAATTTTATGATGTTGATGTTTTTTTTATTTGTTTTAGTTTCAGAAAAGAGGCAATAATAGAATGCAAAACATCTGGTATTCTTTCAAAACTATACAATCTTAGTATATCAATCAGAATAGATAATGAAACCATCACTCCATCTACTGCACTGCACTTTTCATTCAGAGATAATCCTACTTTTCTTTTGGTTCATCCTACTAAAACCATTATAAGGTATTTACAACTCCATTTCTCATTTATCCAAATAATTACATTTAATATTTACTCTATTTTTACTAAAACAAAAAGAATGTGAATAATGTTACGTGATATGGTTTTATCTACTTAGTATCGTTACTTTTTTATAAGTGAAGTACAATTTTCCTATTTTTTATTCTAGTATGTGCTTATGTTATTTTGTTGTAATGCTCACTACATAACTCCAACTATGCTAATGGTGCATTGATTGAGCAGAATGACATGCATAAATATTGATTGACTACCAATAATAATGGAACAATTTTTGTTGTCCCCAATAGTTTTGTGACATTGTTCGATATTATTTTACTTTGGATATACAAGCATGAACTATTTTATTAAATTTTGATTGCTGCAGTGGAGCAAATTTGTCACAGAGAATTAATCATCTGCAAAAGCTTCATTTGTCAGCAATAGCCGCAAAACCAACCGCTAGAGCCTCACAATTTAAATCTAGACTTCCTACAATTAGGATGTCACTAATTGAAGCAGCCATCTCCATGTGAGAACTATATGTAAGGTTTCTGATTTAGTGAACATATTTACAACAGCAGGCTTTGTGTATTAATGGACTAGCTATGAAAGAGTCTATCTTAGAAATTTAACAGGTACCTTTTTTTCTGATTGAACACTACAAAATTGATCTTTCCCGGAAAATATTAAAAAAACAACAACATGATATGTTATCTTGGACAATGAATATTACATTGCAATTGTGTATGGGTTAATATTCTTATAATATTATATAGAAATATTGTACACTTTATTGTATGAATGTCATTATATGAACAGTGTGTGATAGTGAAACATCATTATGTATTATTTACTATTACATCACAAAAGGATGAAAATCAACAATACAATATAAAATAACTTTATTGCAGTGGTGGAGTTATACTGACATTTTCTGGAACTAATTTAGATGTGGCATTGAATCCTCTTATAATTATCAATGGAGTTTCTGTAAGTTACTGACTGTTCTAAAAGACTACAATGGCAAGTTAAATAAATATGTATACAGTCCAACTGTAGATCTAACAGCAGTTCATTTCTAACTTGTATTTCTCCTCCAACTCAAGTCACCTCATCCATGGTTGACTATGTCTTAAGACTAGACAATGCACCTTCTCC
>WLWI01002674.1_pt1 | contig 15393 bp, 8 predicted proteins | sample 6701501 | NCBI WGS metagenome assembly WLWI01 (sample SAMN12718690, study PRJNA515312) | sponge metagenome | isolation source: marine sponge | host: Mycale hentscheli | place: New Zealand: South Island, Marlborough, Capsize Point | collected 2014-11-01
ATTATAGGACCGGTAGCATTATTTAATCAATTCACAGAAAACCAGCTACTTTCATTTATGGGCTCAGTACAATGCAATGGAACAGAAGCAAACATATTTGAATGTCAATTTAATCAAAATAATCTACAATGTGGGTCAACTCAGGATGCTGCAGTCTATTGTATAGGTAATGTTGAAACAAAAATGTATCAGATTGGCTTATGTTAATAGGTTTATAGTTGAAGTTGTTTAAATTGATTGTAATATTTGAAAAGCTATATTTAAATCAGGTGTTCATTTTTTACTTTGCTGAAATGATTTTTATTGAAATTTTAAGCCAAGGATGAGGAATTTTCAGATCTACTTGTGTGCTTTTCAGTAGCTCTGGAGCAAATTTTTTCTTGGGTATATTTCTATATAATATACTTGTGTGTTATTAGCAACAACAAATACAACGATGACAGTAGTGACCGATGGAGTGTGTATTCATGAATAATTCATGAGCTTAAACAGTTTGGTAAAGCGTCGTTGATACATGACCGGCGATGTGTCGTCGTCACATTCTGTAGAAAGTGATTAATTGTAACTAAAAAGCGGGATTAAATAGTAGATGTGGGAAGGCGGCGTAGGTTTCAAAGGAGAAGGCGAAAGTATGAAAGAGAAGGCAAAGTACGAAAGAGAAGGCAAAGGGCGATTAATTGTAAAAAGCGGTTGGAATCAGCGAGGTAAGGGAGAATAGGTTTAAAGCAGAATGGAAGAGAAGTCTAAAAGGCAAGTGATTAGCTAATCTATTTGTAACTAAAAACCGGGTAGAATCGACAGTAAAGGCAGCATCTGTTTAAAAAAGGAAGGCGAAAGTACGATAAAGAAAGAAAAAATTTCACATAGCTTAAGTCCGCAAGCATGATAGTAGGGAAGATTCAGAAGCTGGAGAGATAGAAAAGAGCTGAAGAAAGAAGGGGGGAGCATAAGAAAAGCTGAGATTGTTTCAGAAAAGAAAGAGTGGGAGAGGGAAACTTAACCTTAACCAATGGTAGAGAATGATAACTGAGCAAGATAACTTACGCTACTGCAATGTACTATGAGCTAGTTAAATGTCATGGCTACTAATTATAGACTTATTACTTATCTCCTGATTTGTTTTAAAAATCTTCACTAAAAAGCATAATGAGATGGACAGATATTGGCTATTAAATCGTAATCTTTATTCTTCCAATTGTTATATGTATCAGAATCTAACTGCACTGATTTTGCTGTCAATCTTGGTATGAGTGAAGAACTACAGATTTGTGTGAATAGAACATGGAAACCAGTTTGCAATCTGAATCACAATGCAGCTGGTATAGCATGTGATCAACTGGGATTTCAGAGGCAAGGTATGTTGTTAGTACTCTCACATTACTTTAATTACAATTTTTTGATCAACATCAGAAAATAAATTTGAAAAGTAAAATAAATTTCATAAGCAGCAGACATCATGGCAAAAAATTGACACTGTTGTAGTGCATCGACATTCACAAAACCACAGTAAAATGGAGTGTGTAAATTTTTGCGATCTGTCTTTTGCTATGAAGATGAGAAGGAGTGGCCACACTGTGCTTGGTGACCAGTGTGTATGACACAACACTGCCAGGAAGAAATCATAACAGATGATGAATGAATGTTAAAAGCGAATTTGCTCACATTATAATGTTTTTTACAATTTTTCTATTTAGCTAGTAATGTGGTAGTACTTCAGAAGAGTAAGAAATCGTTATGATTAGTTTATTAGTACCAGTTATAACAATGTGGTTAAAGGTTTACAATTGAACAGTACAATTATACAATTTCAACATAAATCATAATAATCATTGAGTTATCTACAGTAGAATTCTATTCAGTCCAGTACAAAATCTCCTGTCTCAGGATGTTTATATTTATGCAAATAGTTCCACCACTCAAAAGAAACTTCAGATTGCATGGCTTGTGTTGGTGGATACTCCATAATCATGTGACCTGTGAGAAAGAAGACATAGTGGGAGTAAATGTCTGGTCAATAATTGGCCGCCTGCGTGATTGTTTGTAAAGTTTAGTCTTATAGACTGGAAATGTTTATTTGTCCTAGAAATGTCTCAACTATGAAAACAATCCAGTTTTTTATCTATCAGTTTACTTTATTACCTATAAATAATTGTGAATGTGATGTTTGTGATGTTAGTGAAACAATTCTTTTTTGTAACATTTGACTAATTCAATTTTGCTAGTGAGCAAAGTGAGCGATATACTATCAGGGGAAACACAACTGAGAATCAGGGATACTTGTTTTTATGGCATACTAAGCAGTACCTAATATGTGTTGCCATATTATAGAACATGCATGAAAGTAAAAATAATACCACAGAATATCACTCTTTTGATTGGCCATATTTACACTCATGCCTGTGGCACTCGGATAAATAATAAGCCCAGACCCATTTTGCGTTTGTGGTCGACCTCGTCCTAAACTCTACTAAATGGAGTCTTTTTGTGATCTTTACCCGTATTATTCAAGAAAATTTAATTGTGTACCCCTTGCAATTAGGCTGTTTCTAATATGACTTGAATGTGTAAGACCCAGTTAGGTCTTATAAACATTTGGTGGGCCAGGAGGTACGTTATCTTTGTTAAGGCACTGTGTTTGTCATAGTTGTTCTAACTAGAAAATCCATTGCCCATTATGCCAAGTCACAAAGAGGATATAAAGTAAGTGTTGTGTTAGCATACCATGAACAAGTGTAAGTGTGTGAGAGGGTGTTTTGTATTACATATTCTCTGAGCTAAGAATATTTTGAAGAAAACGCCTTTTGTTATTCCTCTTAGAGTTTCTTCAAATTATGTTTGTTAATAAGCATATAGGCTCACAACTGTGTGGCAATTCCTTAGTAATGTTGTGTTTTTCAAATCCCACATAGTTGTGGTGAGTGGTTGTTATGACATTGAAACCTTTTCCCATATACAATTTCGAACACATAGTCGTGTTTTATCAGTTTAGTGCTTATAGTCAGGAGCTGCTGGTAATTTAGGTAGTCAGAATTACTATGTGCACAATGGCTCACTCGCCATTTGTACTAAAGCACATGAATAGTTTACAAATACTAACACAAGACATAGTCATTACTGACAGAACTAATTAATACTGCTAATCTTACAATAATAGGTATTGCACAGTCTCATAGTTGCAATAAAAAATCAAGCTTCATTAGCTTGGCCGTGAAAATGCTATTGTTTGTTATTGATAAATTGCTCTGTCTTACAACCTATGTAATGAAGGTTTGTTTGTTGTTTATGTAATAAAAAGATTTTGGTGGCCAGAATATTTTTACATAAAAATATAAATTTTACATCAAATTATTGCTCCAAATTTTTGTAATTGTTTGTTATAATGTAACAATACATTATACATTGTTTTTTGTATTAGAATGCTGCACAATTTAAGAAAGAATTGGGAGTTTGCATAACATTTATCACTTAGTAGTTATAATAATAGCTAATTTTCTCATTCTAACAGCCAATATATGTTATTTAAAAATTAACCCTATTTTTTGACTTCTTGCCCAAGTCCTCTTCAGGAGTCAACTGAGGTCAAACTCTCCTTTGTGATATGCTAACACAATGTAAACAGCAAGAAAACAGAAGGGTGTTTACTGTTTATTTTATCCTGAAGGTTGTTTGCACGCAGCATAGAAAGTCAGCATCCTCGAAGATCTATTCCAATGTCGCTTTTAAACTTGTCGTTGTCCGGTGTCATCTGTAGAGCTTCCTTGATCTTTAACTCACAAAGAGATAACAGTTATAGACAGAGCCAGTAAGAATCGTGAGTTAAAGATCAAGGAAGCTCTACACATTTATAAGTTTAACGGAGACATGCATTTAGAGCTGATATATATAATAATAAATAGTAAGCGTAAGACAAAAAATTTGCTGTTATAATTGTATCTGCCGAGAATGACTTAATCACTTAGTAGCTACCTGGCCATGATTATTTATTGTGGTGCTTTTTAGGATTTACAATTGGCTCAATCTCTCTATCTTCTGGACTATTGCCAGTAAATTATGTGCAATGCTTTGAAAATTCAAGTGCTATATCAGAATGCAACATAGACTTGCAGTCATCTTGTTATGAAGGAACTACACTAAAGTGTTTAGGTAATTAAAGCATAGAAATAATAATTGATCAAATTATTATGATATTGGTGATTTCAGAACTTTGTAGGAATGGTGACATTCGATTATCAAGTTCTAATGTTAGTGGATATGGAGAAATTCAAGTTTGTGTCAATAATTCATGGAACAGTATTTGTTATAGTACCTTTGACAGAAATGATGCCAGTGTTATATGCCAGCAATTAGGATTCTCACGCTATGGTAGGTGTACGTTTATTTTCCTCTTTTTTTTGAATGTTAATATTATGTATATATTTGCTATTGTGAGAAATAAACCTTAATTGATCATAAAAAGATAGCCAAATGAGACACAAACAGATTTACCAAAGCTATCACTATGGTGCTAAATGACACAAACAACATCACACTATAAAATAAAACAGATATCAACACAGAGGCAACAACAAAATATGTTAATATACAAGGGTCTAAGTCCAGAGAATGGGATCATGTAAATACCTTACGTATCCCTGGGCCTTTGGCGCTTGGCCATGTAAATCCCATACCAAACTTCATCTCATAATGCAACTATACTTATTATATTTATGCCGTCATTGGTCATTCTATTACTCATTGGTCATTTCATTTACTCATTACCACATAAAAATATTAATGATAGTTTTACCTATTAAGAGTGTCACACTCATTCCACCCACAAAAAATAATAAATAGTAAAATAACAATTTTTTGGATTCTTTATTTAGTTTTAGAGTGTGAAGCAAGCAAGATATTTTGTTGGTGAATGATTTTGTCATTCACGTGCACTAAAGCATATGTTGTAGTAATATCTTGTGTGCCAAACCAAGAGACAATGACAAGGTGCTTCTGCGAGTCCAATCTTGGCAGGCATTTCAGGAAATGATAGCTTAGTTCCCCAGATTTGGGCATCGCCTGGTTCCAAACAGCAGTACAACTTATCCCCTCTTAGTTCGTCCTCTACATGGACCACACGAAACACCCACCACATTGAATTGAACAATTAGTTTACTTAGCCGATTCAACCCATTCAACCCATGTGAACTGTTATACAGTTTCAAATCAGGAACACCAGGCTCTGTATTTCACTATCAAACCTAAAAATTATTGCCCCAGCAAAGTTAGCTCAGATATAGTTTAAGCTTGATTGTATGAACCAGGTAGAACTCAACAGAAAAAGAACAGACAACAAGTATTTATAGAGAGATAATGGAATGGGTGGTACAGGAGATAATATGACAGCGTGAACAGGGATTAATGTGAAATTGTATTCAGTGCATGATAATGTTTATTTTGGCAAATGAATGTTTATTTAACTAATGAATAATTGTTCAGCAGTATAACAGTTCACATGGGTTGAATCGGCTAAGTAAACTAATTGTTCAATTTAATGTGGTGGGTGTTCCACCACACCAACTTAAATGCTGTTTTGATGTCAAAGTCTTACACACTCTCTGAATACTCTACTCTAACTCAATCCTGCTATGTATGGAATGGTAAGAATTAAACTTTTCTCTTGCACGGTATCTGTGTTATTTGTGGATGGAGGTAACTTTTTAAAGCCTGGGGATTGCGTTGTCATGACCATTACTTTGAAGTGCTTTGTGTAGGTGTTAAGGAAGAAGAGAAAACTCCTACACAATGTACATCAAAGTAATGGTTATGACAGTGCAGAGAGGCTATCAGTTTCACACAATATATGAAATAATAATGTATCAGTGGATCTTATTATTATAATAGTTGATAAAGTTCAAATCAAAGTGTAATGGAAGATTGTGTGTAGTAATGAACAATAAAGGATGAAAAAAATGAAAATTTGATGTTCAATAAAAAAGAAAGATATATTTAAATTTACATAATAAACACTTTAACTAATTTTGTATGGTCTTTTTATGTTCATCAAAAGAGCCCCCTTTTTCCATGCTCTATATCTGCTTCTAGGGTGTTTATTGAAAATTAGGTATAAGTTAAAATGCTTATTAACAAAAATAGGTTCCACTTTATCCTGAAAACATGCACCTTCTATGCCAAATTACTTTTTGTGCTAATAGGTGCCATACCACTCAATGAATCTTCATCTTTGAATCTACGTTTGGCGTTAAATTGCTCAGGATCTGAGGTGAACTGGCTGGAATGTCAACACAGTAACATTTGGTGTTCTAATTATACAGCTGCAGTTGCTTGTCAACCCGCAGATAGTGAGTTACTACATTACAAATTAATTAATGTCGTAATGTTGATGCAGCTAAAATATTTAGAATAGGATAATCTTTTTTTAATAACACTATTTTGAGTTGGAGTTGTTACTATCTCATGGTCAATAGCTGAATGAAGTTGCTTTACTAGTTTATGAAACTTCAAGGAAGTGTATTATTCAGGCATGTAGCCAGGAGTTTGCACAGGGGGTTCGGATTTCATAGAAACACTAGAAAGCCATGCCTACTTTTGTTTTCTTCGTTTATTCTTTAAAAAGTGAAAAAGAAGGGGAAAAATTATGCCAAAACTAATAATTTGTCTGATGTACTATGTACTCTGTTAATAAATTGATAGAACACTACTGATTATCGGCAATAAGCGGTAAACTGCTAGCGCTATATTGTTCTCGTGTAACCAGGCTTCTAACCTAACCACTACCGTGAGCTGTTCACAAACAGTGAACCATTAATAGGCCTTTCGTACTATAAGTTATCTAAATAAATACATTACCACACAGCATAAAAAGAATAGTTGTAGCGTAGCTTGCTTTATTAGTGTCATAATGAGAGCAATGTTTTGTAGTCAAGGAGCTCAATGTTTACCTGAAAGCTTGGAATTAGACTAAGCCGTCCACATAATAGCTAAATAGAAGGAATTTCATTGCGATTTAGACACGATCGACCAGAAGTCGACATTCCATAAGTTAAATGTGAGGTGTGGCTAATTAATTTACTTCTGGTCACTCAAAAGGGGGGGTTCGGCCGAACCTCCCAAACTCCCCCTGGCTACGGGTATGTTACTTCTTAAGTAAACAAAATTTATAGCATTTAGACTGAGAAACTAAGTTGTAACTTGCAGTTGTTTCTATGTACAATTTGTCTAATTTAACAAATCAAATTATAAAATAATCAAAACATCAAAGGTGTGAACCCTCAGCACTACTATGCATAATAGTATGTTCGGGTTGAATTGGCATTGCAATAACTGTTAATACAGTCGAACTTCCAAATAAAGGACAGAATGGGAGCATGAGTTTTGTCCATTATTCAGAAGCTGTCCCTTCTCGGAAACCATCACTTTTTGACTGTTTATCTAATATTTTGGTTGTGTAAAAGTTTATTAGATTAAATGAATGGAGTGAAAAAATAAATAAAAAATTACACTTCAGTAATAGAACTAGAAATAATGTATTTTTTTTTTTTTTTTTTTTTTTTACACATCAATTAGTCAAATGAAAATTTTAAGTTCATAATTCTCTCTATAGTTGTCCCTTATTCTATGGCTATTATGTGGCCATGAAACTCCAAATATGAGTTTACATTCTCCAATTGCTTCTTTGAAGCTCTTCAACTTCGGTGAAAGAGAAAATAAATGGGTTGTCATCATTGTTATCAACTTCTCATCCCGTTGATTCAAGCTGGATTCCCTTTCATGGAGCTATTTAATAGAGGCTAAAAGTATCAAAGTAAATAAAATAAAATGTTATTGAGAGAAAAAAGAAGGGGTTGCTAAAATATCATCCTTGTGTACACCACTTACACGCACTGTGAAAGCACAACTTGCCTAAGTCGAACCCTTTCCCGTTTAGTGATTAGTAAAAGTCTGGCTACGCGAGACTAGGCTGCGGGTTAGAAATACAGTTCACCTACCGCTTCTATGGACCCAAGATATAACTTGTTGATTCATTAAACTTGTCTATAGTAAATTTTGACATAAGCTGAAGTATGTCAAGGAAAGTTTTTGGATCCCTTTCAAACAAGTTTCCGAATGATACTAACTGCAGAAGTGTAGCTATTTCGCTCAAATGTTATACAGTTGGCCCTCGTTCAACGGACTTTCCGAAAACAAACAGCCACGATACAGCAGAAAAACACAAAACTACGGATGGATTTCCTATTGAAAATCGTATGTTAAGAGCTTCTGAGATGCGGACGTTCCGAGTTCCGGGCAATGGACAGAACAGAATTCCCACTCCTGCAACACCATACTAAAAGTGCTTCACTTAATGGACATTCATAAACAATTACAAAATTATTTTTCAGACCAAAACAAAGATTTTTTTTGCTATTCTTGAACAGGTATCAGTATAGCTCTAGCAATAAAAATGGTACATGTATATAAGAGAACAAGAAAAATGGCCTGAGACACTCACAAGTAGATATTTTCAGTGCAAAACTCCACTTGCAGCATTCCTTAACTTTCCAGCATAAACAAATTGTTGCTGGCAGCAAAAAATTATTTGCTCATGTGGATATGCCTTGACAATAGGAAGCTTACAGCTTCTCATTTTCTAAAAAAATTCAGCCTGAAGTTAAAATGGCAGAGCATTAAAAGGTCTTAAATGATCATTCTGAGTAAGTTTATACGATTACACTAAAAAGAGGCCAAATAACTTTTATTTACTTTGTGACTTCATCATGGCAAGAATTGCACAGACCATATTAAAGCATACGAAATTAGGTGCCCTTTGATATAAATTAATAGGCAGTTTATTATAGCAGCCATGATGATATTTATCTAATGTAAATTTATAGTGCTCGGGCTCTATGCTGTGCTGCATCAATTAGCTTTTCCATTCCAGTCAGAGTTCAAACTGGAGAGAGAAGTTTGAAGTTAAAAGGATAACTCGCATAACACATCAAATATTACAAACAACATCTTTAATTTGAAAGGAGGGTGCACATGTACCCCCTACATATCCTCTGTGTTTGGGTATGGTTAGTGCTCTATTTTTGTATGCGGCCCATTTGGAGATTAGTCACAGGTGATCTGTACCAAAAAAGTGGGAACTGTTGTCTAGGTTTGGAACACTTGGGAGCAACTGTTATGTTTAGATAGTAGCAATTTATGGGATAGCCTATTAAGGATTGTGCAATAAAAATACTTCAGGATTGCCAAGCTACAAATGCTGAAAAAAAACAAAATATGTACTTCAATGTTTTTCCAGATAAATTCACTAATTCATTATGATGAAAGAGATTTATATAATTGTTTGATTAAGATAAACGTATAACCATAAATTTCCTAATTTCTCTATATATATTATTATCATACACACTATATTTTATGATGGTCATTAGCAATTAAAGCAGATTGCTTTGATGGAGAACTCAGAATCAAAAATGATTCCAATGCTGTCAGAGGACGATTAGAATTTTGTGATAATAAAGCTTGGTTCTCTCTTCAGTGGCATTCAAGCTATACCTATAACTACTATTGGAGCTATCAACAACAATATAATATTCCTCTAATATGTTCAGCTTTGGGATATACAAATGCAGGTATTTTCATGGCATAGTAATAATGTATATTTTAAATCTTATATTGTATTATAGAATCTTCTTTTAGCATTAATAATAATAATAGAGGGTATAGTTTAATATATCCTAAGGTTATACAGTGCTCATCTAATAGCAAGTCCTTTAGTCTCTCTGAATGCTCAAGTTACAAATATATTCAACATTCTTATCGTGACTCTTATGTTGCTGGGATAGTATGCAGAGAACAAGGTTAGACATACATCATTATTTAGAATATAAATAAAATATTATTATTGTACAGTTTCGGGTAACGGAGTAAGAATTGATTACTATAGAAATCTTGTGGAGGTGTATGTGAATGGAACGTGGGAGTATATTTGCAGTGACAGTTGGGATGATGCTGATGCTAGTGTAGTGTGCCACCAACTGGGATACTCTCGAGAAGGTATTGTCATAAGGATGTCTAGATAGTGAGATACTTTTGTTGAAAATTATGTTAATGCAGGAGCTGCTGCAATTAAACGTTCACAGTACGACTACTACTACGGATCTTTTTTTATTAGTGATCTCAATTGTAATGGGACAGAACAATCAGTGCTGGATTGTTCACATACACATAACATGACATATTGCAATAGTCAACTAGCTTGGGTATTTTGTCAGAGTAAGTATATTTAAATATATCAATAATAATGTGTATTATATTTTCTTGTCTTGAGCAGAAAATCCAGTAGTCACCAACTGCAAAGACAATGATGTGAGATTAGTAGGTGGACCAACTGCACTAGAAGGAAGAGTCGAAGTATGCAATAATAAAGTGTGGAGTGGCATGTGCCCATATGGTTTGGATAGCAGGGATGCTAATGTGGTGTGCTCCCAACTTGGATACAAGTCTATAGGTAAAAAAATTATTTTGATGCATTAATGCAAAATTAGAGTAAAATTTTTAAATTGTATTGTATTTTAACGTTTTCTTTTGTCCTAATGTAGTCAAGTGTGGACCACACAATTGTTGTGAACTAAAACAGTACCATGCCATCTTACAATGTTGATTGGTATCTATTAGCTACATTTATGGTTATGTAATCCATAGGATTTACTAAATCACTAAGTCACAAATTACAATTCATTCTGTACACACAAGGTGCTATCTTGTAGGATAGGATAACATATACAACAGTGTGCTTGCTTATTCAATAAGTTTTGCTCTATTTTAAAATTATTGTTTATTTATTATACAATTTTGTGTTTGTATTTTAGAGTCAATAATTGTAGGGAACAGCTTCTATGGGAAGTCTGATGGTCTTGCACTGTCTATATCTGTTTACTGTTCAGGAAAAGAGCAATACTTTTCTAATTGCTCTAGCCAGTTTGTATCATACGGTTGTGGTGATGGCTCTAATTCTGGTATAAAATGTACAGGTAAGAAACATTTTAAAGTATTTTTACTTGCATCAAGATGATGAAATTTTTATTACAGATTTTTGTGAAGAAGGATCAGTTCGTCTTGGAAATTCAGGAACTCCTAGTAATGGCCGTGTAGAAGTATGTATAGAACTTACCTGGACAACTATTTGTGAAGATTCTTGGGATGACAAGGATGCGAGTGTAGTCTGCAATCAGCTTGGATTTTCACCCCATGGTAATTATATTTGAGGAGAAACTTCATTTCATATACTCACTATGTATTATTTGTTATCATTTTCATTGCATTATCTTTTGTTCTTTCCATTAATCACCACTGACACAGTTGTCTAGGTAAAGTTGGTGTAAGTTTAACATGTGATGTCTATTGGAAAGGTTGAATTATTGTAAACGTGAAGAAGTGCATTTTTTTAGAAGTTACAGTGATTCAGCTTTGATGTTACTATACAGGAGCCTTGTTAACTTCAAGCCATGGGGAAGCACAACTGTCTTTTGGTATTACACAAATTCATTGCAATGGAACTGAACCCAACGTCACATCTTGCCATCACAGTCTCTCTAATCTACATAACTGTGGACAATATGACGATGCTGGAGTCATTTGCCAAAGTAATATTTCATGTTTCATTTGATGTTAATACACAGTATACTTTATTTAAATATATTGTAGCCATTTCAACAGTTATGTCTGAATGTGATGATGGAAGTGTCAGACTTGTAGGAGGGTCTGGAGATCACGAGGGCAGAGTAGAAGTGTGTATGAATCAAGCTTGGGGGAGTGTTTGTGCAGATGGTTGGGATAATACTGATGGAGATGTAGTTTGCAACCAGCTTGGATTCCTAAACAAAGGTAAGTAATAATTGGCGAGTGAGCGAAGCGAGTGAGACACTCTCAGGGTTAACACAATTGAAAATCGAGGATGTTTGTTTATATATACATGTTTGGACGTATGTATGTCATTTTGTATTTTTACTTTCTTGTATTTTCGAGTTAGCCCAGCCTTCGACCCCGTCCCAAACATTACTAAACAATTTTCCTCCGGTTTAACGATCAATACCCATATCATCCTAGAAATTGAATTGTTTACCGCTTTGAATTTTTTTGCGGGTGCAGTTTAAACTCAAAAACTTACTGGAGTTCCATTTCTATTCGAGTTAGTGGCGGTGGTAAGTTAATACGCTATAAGCCCTGCGAAACAGTATTTACTTGAAAATTCATTGTCCACTAGACTTACCACGAATGTAAGTCTTGCGTAAGTATGTTCAGTTATGTGAAAGTATTGTGCGTTACAACAATTACTAAGAATATCCCAAATAAAATGTGTAAAGAACGTGTTTTTTTTTCAATTCAAACAGTTGCGGGGAGTGGTTACTATGGCATTGAATGCCTTTACCGTATAATTAAAAAACTTTGACTTTTTTTAGTAGCTTGAATGTTAGAAGTTAAAACCAAATGTTGAACAATGGTGTAGTTGGCTAGCGAGCGAAGCTAGCGAGACACTATCAGGGGTAACTCAATTGAAAATCAGGGATATTTGTTTATATATTATGTTTGGATGTACGTAAGGCATTTTTGTACTTTGACCCTCGCGTTTTTGTGTTAGTTCTGTGGTCGACCCTGTCCCATACTTCACTAAACAGAATCCTCCGGTTTATCGATCAGTACCAGTATCACCCTAGAAATTGAATTGCTTACCGTTTTGAATTTTTTTTGCGGGTGCAGTTAAAACCTGAAAACTTACGGGACTTCCATTTCTATTTGAGTTAGTGGCGGTGGTAAGTTAATGCGCTCTTTGTCATGTTCATAAGTGTACGCGACAGTATTTACTTGAAAATGCATCCACTAGACTAACCGCGAAGGTAAGTCTCGTGTAGGTGTATGTCCAGTTGTGTTGACCTTATTTTCAGTAGCTTCAGTGTTAGAAGTCCAAATCATTAATATAAAAATAGTCTAGTCTTTAGGCTCGCTTGCCATTTGTGCTCAAGCACATCACTAGTCTATATAATAATACCTGTGACCGACGACGACCGACGTATGTATTCATGAATAATTCATGAGCTAATGAGCTAAAACTTGCAGATGCACAATACTCGTGAACTCGCGCTAAATTGCCGGGTAGACTTAGAGTGCAACGCAGAACTGGTTAGCAACACCAAACCCAGCACAAAAAAATGGACAGTAGGCGGGAGTGGCAGAAAAACAGGAGCGTGGTTTTCGTGAACTAACGCTGAATTACCGAGTACACCAAGAATGCAGTTATAAAGTAGTGAAGGGGTTGGCTACGCTAGACTACCACACACCGTCGTCGGTCGTCGTTATCGTCATCGTTACTGACACACAAGCATATTATTATATAGATCACATGCTACCGATCGTGACGACACTTTACCCACTCTCTAGTTTGTCTGCCACTCTCGTCTTCTTCCACTTATCGTTGTACCAGGTTAGGTAGCAAACGAATTCGCCGACCGTATTCATGGATAATTCATGAGCTTTGTACAGTTCGGTAAAGCGTCGTCCCATTATGTTAAGTAAAGTGTCGTCACAGTCAGAAACATGTGCTGGTTACTTCTAAAAGCGGGTGCAATAGACAATGGAAGGCGGCGTAGGTTTCATAAAACAAGGCAAAAGTACCGAAGAGAAGGTAAAAGGCGATATCGTAACTGATGGAAACGGCGAGGTAAGGCTGTATAGGTTTAAAATGGAAGGGAAGAGAAGGCAAAAAGGTGAGCGATTAATTATAACTAAAAAGCAGGTGGAATCGACGAGAAAAGGTGGGGGTTAGTTTTCAAAAGAAAGGCTAAAGTGGAAATAGAAGACAAAAGTTTCTCAAAGTAGGACAAAAATTCAGAAGCAGGAGAGATAGACAAAGTGAATGGGGATTTCATGACTCAAGAAGAAGAGCTGAAGATAGGAGAGGTGAGACAGAAGAAAAGCTCAGATGGTTCAGAAAAAAGAGAGTAGGAGAGGGAAACTTATGTAACCTTAATCAATGGTAGAGAATGATAACTGAGCAAGATAACTTGTGCTATACTGCATTCTTACTTTGCAATACATCAACTGCCACTATGTGGCAGGGTACTTGCTAGTTACTATAATTGCAACAAAAAGCGGGTAGAACCTAGATGAGGATAGGTGGCATAAACTTCAAAAAGGAAGGTTAAAATATGAAAGAGAAGCCAAAAGCGGTTAATCGGTGGAATCGATGAGGAAAGGCGGTGTGATAAAAAGGAGAATCTACGATTGAGAAGGCAAAAAGGAACGATTAATACTGTACTAAAAAGTGGGTGGAATCGAATCGTCGAGTAATGGCGGCATAAATTTCAAAAATAAAGGTGAAAGTAGAAAAGCAGGAGTTAAAAGTTTCACTTAGCCTAAGTCCAAAATCATGATAGAAGGACAGAAATAATTGCAAGCAGGAGAGGTAGATAAAGGAGGAGAAAGGACTCCTTGATTCAATAAGGTAGAGCTGGAAAAAAGAAAGGTGGGGGATACAAAAATGAGATAGTTCAGGAATAAATAGTGCAGGAGAGTGAAACTGATTGTAACCTTAACCAACTGCAGAGAATGATAGCCATGAATAAAAGGAACTTATGCTACTGCATTCTTACTGTGCAATATGTCAAGCGCTACTGTGTGGCGGAGTACTTGCTAGTTCTATAATATTATAAATATCAAGTTCTGACCCTTGATAAAAACTTGATTGAATCTTTCTAACTTAAAGGGGTCCAAAAATTAACAAAGGAAAAATGTGAAAAAATCTCAGTTGTCTTGGAAGTTGTGGGTTGTTGTAGCTCAGTGGCTAGAGCTCTGGTGGCTAATGCCAGGGGTCTTGCATTTGATTTCCCCGGCGACAACTGAGATTTTTTCACATTTTGCCTTTGTTTCTCTTTATAACCCATTAACCGATTACATGCGAACAAAAATTTTAATTGTGTCTTACGTATTGTGGTCATGGGTGCACGTGAGACACAGAGGATTAGCTAATTGCTTGGTGGAAGAGTGACACAAAACTATAGAAAGAAGTCGAACGGTTGAAGATTGCCTCGGGGACAGTATTATCGAACGATAGAGTATGCTCCAGGCTATTGGTTTAGCATAAACTCAACGCTAAGGAACTGTTCCGGACTTAAAAAAACAAACAAAGTATTTGAGCCATTTGGCAAAATATTTATGGCATGATACTGAGCTATTAGTAAACACATTAGTAAGGCTGGATGTATGTCAAGATCTTCAATGACCAGTTCTTCTCTGCCAGCTGCTTGCGTCCATCGTTTTTGTAATATTCATTTCTCGTCCACATCTTTCCTTCGCTAGGACCAGCTACAGTGGGTTTGGCTGGTTCATGGCTAGTTTCGCACGAGGTTGATGATG
>WLWI01002675.1_pt1 | contig 15389 bp, 15 predicted proteins | sample 6701501 | NCBI WGS metagenome assembly WLWI01 (sample SAMN12718690, study PRJNA515312) | sponge metagenome | isolation source: marine sponge | host: Mycale hentscheli | place: New Zealand: South Island, Marlborough, Capsize Point | collected 2014-11-01
CTGGTTCGTGATGCAGAGAGGGTTTGACGAATTTAGGACTGATCAGCAAGCCAGGAGTTTAACTGCGCTTCGACTACTTCCCCATCTTCACTACCAAGATTACGAAATTCAAAAAGATCAGCGTCCGCCAGATGAGACGGCACTACATTTTGCATCGCGGTAAATATGCTTTCTATACGCCCTGGAAATTTTCTATGCCAATCATTCAACATATTTTTAACTGCCTGTCGTTGTAGGTGCTCCTGAGAGCCACATAAATTACAGGGGATAATGGGAAACTCCAGGCGACTGGCATAGGCCTTAATATCAGCCTCATTACAATAAGACAGCGGTCGAATTACAGTATTTTCCTTGTCATCACTTAATAGTTTCGGTGGCATTGCTTTAAGTTTTCCGCCAAAGAACATATTTAAAAATAGCGTTTCTATTAGATCGTCCCGGTGATGTCCCAATGCGATTTTGCTATAACCTTGCTCTTTGGCAAAGGTGTAAAGAATTCCTCGGCGCAGACGCGAACATAAGCCGCACATCGTTTTCCCCTCGGGTATCACGCGAGTAACGACGCTATAGGTGTCCTGCTCGAGAATATGATAAGGCACACCCAAATCGTCAAGATAGTTCGGCAGAATATGCTCAGGAAAATCTGGTTGCTTTTGATCCAGATTGACAGCGTGTAACTCAAAATCTATCGGTGCATTTTTTCTAAGCTTCAACAAGATGTCCAACATTGTGTATGAGTCAGCACCACCTGAGAGGCAAACCATGACCCGATCACCTTCACTAATCATGTTAAAGTTTTCGATAGCTTGACCTACCTGTCTCCGTAGGCGCTTTTGTAACTTATTGAAGTTGTAATTCGATTTTCTGTTAACTGCTTCCATTAGATCACATTAGTCGCTGCACAGGGGTAGGAGGTGTTTAGTGCTTCACTGACAAGAATGTACGCATCTTCATCCAACTTCTCTGGTACGGCCTTCAACCAGGCAGTCACTCCACTTGTGACTGTCTCCAGACTGACAGCATTAGGGTCTATGCAGAATAGTTTCTTGTCCGGATCCATTTGCTGCAACATGACGACTGTTTGCACCAGTCCGAATACATATTTCATGCATGCCTGATTTGGTTTAGCTGCGGTGGAACCCTGTTCACAATCTGCCAGTAATTCTCTACCTGAAACCGCTTCTTCTTCTGATTCCTGTGCAACTGCCAGCCCACCCGACAAAACGGGGCAAAAGAGCAGTAGAGCAAGATAGACACTATTAATATTCAATTTCTTCATCACCAATACCTTTTCAACATCATTATCATTCAAATAGTCTGAGTTTTATTAAAATCCAGACCCTGGTTGTTTCAAATATTCTATTTCTTCGGGGGTCGATTGTCGGCCTAATATTACATTTCTATGTGGAAACCGTCCGAACTTTTCAATTATGTCACGATGTGCAATTGCGTAATTTAGGTTACCCTTAATTTGCTCATGTATGTTCTCAGGAGCCATATCATATAACTGTCTGTACATCGCTACCGAACGATCCTGCATCGACAAAGACTCTGAATGTTCCAGCGGCATGTAAAAGAAGGCTCTTTGTAATAACCCTATCTCTAAATCGATATTGGAATCCAGACCTTCCAAAACCAATGCCAGAGCCAGTTCATCCTGGGCAAATGCTTTTTCATTGTCGCGAAATATATGGCGGGAGAATTGATCCGCCAGAATTACCATAGCCAGTCTTCCTTCCGGCAGAAGTTTCCAGTCAGTCAATTTACCTTCAATAAGGTTATTTAAAGTGGCAGTAAATCTTGATTTAATTTCGCTATCTGCGCTGTCACCCTTGGCCCACCAAAGTGATGATTTTTGCTCCAGAATTTCAAGATCATTGTCGGCAGAGCCAAACCAGAAATCCAGAATTGCTTGGTGCTCCATTATCCTATTTGATGGTAGTTTTACTCAGCCCTTGGCCAACATGATTAGGACGATAACAAACAAAACCACCACACCGACAGGCAATAACGCGCCCTGCCAGTCAGGGTTTTCCACCTCTTTGCTACGTTCCATTGCAGCCTTCACTCCCGGCCAGAAAAAGAAGAACAGAAGCACGCCGGCCATTCCCAGTAGTATTTGTTCCCATAAAGCCATAACCGCGCGTCTCCTTATTTAAAATATCAAACTCATAAGTTTGTAATGTAATCAATACAGTTAAAGGATTATAGTCACAGAGCTCACAGAGACAGGCACATAGTATGCACTGCGATTTCAGTTATCTCTAATGAGCAACCGTTTTTTCCGACTCTTACAACAGAAAAACCCCGCCGTAGCGGGGTATAGATTCGTTACAATCTCAGGATTAAACCTTTATTTCTACTTCCGTTGCATGGAAACCTTTTGGTCCTTGTTCTGCCTCATACGTAACACTCTGACCTTCGTTGAGTGTCTTAAAGCCTTCCGACTTAATTGATGAATAATGAACGAAGATATCATCGCCTCCACCCTCAGGTTCGATGAAACCGAATCCCTTAGAATTATTAAACCACTTAACAATACCACTACTCATTACAATCCCCCCCTTCTAATTGGATTATTTAGCGCAGCTTGGAAATGGACGGCAGAGACAATAGAGAGACCCGAAAACGACCTATACCTCAACTGCATCATCACTGAGGATAGTCGAAATTTTCCCATATTGCCAAGTCCAGACGCATGTTTTAGGCAAGATTCTGCAATATATGACCATTTTTGACGCTTTACTTCGAGCTATCTGAAACGAATCGGGTATAATGCGCGCCTTTTTCCACCCCCATTACATTATGATTCAAGCAATTAGAAACATTGCCATAATCGCTCATGTCGATCATGGAAAGACGACTCTGGTCGATCAATTACTGCGACAGTCCGGTACATTCCAGGCCAGGGCCGTGGTTACCGATCGGGTTATGGACTCCAATGACATTGAAAAGGAACGGGGTATCACCATCCTGGCGAAAAATACGGCGCTACAATGGAATGATTACCGTATCAATATTATTGACACTCCCGGACACGCAGATTTTGGTGGAGAAGTAGAAAGAATTTTGTCCATGGCAGATTCTGTACTCTTACTGGTTGACGCAGTTGAAGGGCCGATGCCGCAAACACGCTTTGTCACACAAAAAGCACTGGCACATAATCTAAAACCTATTGTGGTCATCAACAAAGTTGATCGCGATGGCGCACGACCAGACTGGGTATTAGATCGTACATTTGATTTGTTCGATCGCCTCGGCGCCAATGATGAACAGCTGGATTTCTCAGTCATTTATGCCTCTGCCAAACAAGGATATAGCGGTACCTCACCAGATTGCCAGGATCAGGACATGACCGCCTTGTTTGAAACCATCGTTTCAGAAGTGCCAGCGCCTGATGTTGACGTTGATGGTGCATTACAATTCCAGGTGAGCGCCCTGGATTACAATAGTTATATTGGAGTAATTGGCATTGGCCGTATTGCCCGGGGTAAAGTCACATCCAATACGCCAGTGTCAATAATTGGTAAGGATAATAAAGTTCGTAAAGGCAGAATTTTGCAGCTCTACCGTTTGCTCGGCCTGGAGCGTACCGAAATGAACTCGGCTTCTGCCGGAGATATCATTGCCATTTCCGGAATTGATGACCTTAATATTTCAGATACCCTCTGTCACCCCGATACTGTTGAAGCACTACCGGAATTAACTGTTGATGAACCTACAGTGACGATGACATTTCAGGTAAATGATTCTCCCTTTAATGGAATGGAAGGTAAATATGTCACCTCGCGACAACTAAGCGAAAGGTTGACACGTGAGCTGAAGCACAATGTTGCCCTGCGTGTTGACGAAACAGACGATCCGGATAAATTTAAGGTCTCAGGTCGCGGCGAATTACATCTTTCGATTTTGATAGAGAATATGCGTCGAGAAGGCTATGAGTTCAGCGTTTCTCGACCGGAAGTGATTGTCAAAGAAGTCGACGGGCAACTATGTGAACCTTATGAGCAGCTCACAGTTGACATGGAAGACAACTACCAGGGCACCTGTATGGAGATGCTCGGTTCTCGAGGTGGTGATTTACAGGATATGGTGCCCGATGGTAAGGGCCGGGTAAGACTGGATTACCTGATACCTGCCCGAGGAATCATTGGCTTTCGTACCGATTTCCTCACGGCAACTGCCGGCACTGGACTCATGTATCACGTTTTCGATCATTATGGGCCACTAAAAGCGACCATCGATAACCACAGAACAAATGGCGTTTTGATATCCAATAGCAAAGGTAAGTCACTTGCCTTCGCCTTGTTTAATTTGCAGGAGCGCGGCCAAATGATGATTGATCCTGGCATAGAAGTGTACGAAGGGATGGTTGTGGGTATTCATTCACGCGATAATGATCTCATCGTCAATCCACTTAAGGGTAAACAACTCACTAATGTGCGTGCAGCAGGAAAGGATGAAAATATCTTGCTAACACCACCAGTCAAACTTTCACTGGAACGGGCATTGGAATTTATAAATGATGATGAATTGGTGGAGATTACTCCTAAAAACATCAGGATCCGGAAAAAACTACTATTGGAACACGAAAGAAAACGCGCATCCCGTGAAAGCGAAGCGCGTTTGGCGGTGTAAGAATAATTCCTTCAGGATTTATGAATCAGTCGGTTTTCTAACAACGATAATAGAATCTCGATAAAAAGCTGGATGTAGCGGTTCCAGACTTATTTTTACCGCCGCCTTTTCACCACCGCGACCATCGTCGTAAATCACCACGTTTTCAGCATCAATTTTACGATTTCGAAATTCCATTGAACCATCTGCGTTAACGTAAAGAAGCTCTGGTTTTTTGGCGGTCGATTTCACCGGGGTCTGACTCATGCAACCACCAAGACTAACTGTCAACATAAGACCCAGTAACACTGGTTTATATAATTTGTTCATAATTGTTTCATCCATTTGTTAAGAAGTTACGTATAAGTATAGGTCTTCTAACAGAAACAATTTGTGCGTGGTATCACACTATCATCATGTACGGTGTGACACATGCCTCAAATTTGCCGGATTCTGAACATATTTCGATCAAGACAAAGAAATGTCACTTTTGTAATCAAGCAAATATTTTACCTCTAATATGACGCAATCTTTATTGCGTTAACTCATCAATGAGTTCCTCAATACTGTCCAATGCCTCCTCTGATGGCTTAACAAAATGTAAGCCAGAAAAATAAAAACGGGGAATCGTGTCATTAAAACTACTCCAGACTCTATATGCAGTTAGCCTTATTCTTTTTTCTTTGTCATCGTTTGCGGAAGCACCAAACCATATTTCTAATTCCTCTTTTTCCGGGATTGGGGCCTGGCTTTTTAGTTTCATTCCTTGCGTATGGAGATTTTCAGCATAGCCTAACAACACACCTGAAGCCTGCGTAAATACTTTCAGACGGCAGGAGTAGCGCTTCAGTTTTCGGTTTTCGTTCAATGCGTTTGAGTCCAGTAGATTTTGAGTTTGAGGCGTCATATACCACTAGTATCGGCAGAATATCTCCAAGGTTGAGGAATGATTAAACGAGCTCTGTTATTGCTGAATTGTTCGATATCATTACCACAGGCAACAAAATGGCCTAGTCAGACAACAGGCCCTTTATGATGACAGGATCTTGCTGATCCCTATTTAGACCTCAATGAGGATTGATTTGGCGCTCCCGGCAGGACTCGAACCTGCAACCCTCGGGTTCGAAGCCCGATACTCTATCCAATTGAGCTACGGAAGCGGAGTGGTGATTTACATGCAGAAAGGCGGAACTATACAGATTTTTTTCACGAATGGCTCGTAGAACCTCTCCAACAGTTCAGGTTTATTGGCAATCAATCCGAGGTTTAATATATCATCACCTGCGCCGAAAAACGGCGATTATGTTGTCTTGTAGAATATATTGTTGATAGGAACTGATTTAATGACTGAACGTGTAGAAGCACATGGCTTGAAAATAGCGAAACCTTTATTTGATCTGGTAAACGAACAAATCGCACCTGACAGCGGCGTAGATCCGGACAAGTTCTGGGTCGAACTTGCTAACATAATTAAAGACCTTGCACCAAAAAATCGTGCTCTGTTGGATAAACGTATTGAATTACAAGATCAAATCGACAAGTGGCACCTGTCAAGAAAAAACCAGGACATTGATCTTGAAGAGTACAAGGCATTCCTCACCGAGATTGATTACCTGGTACCTGAATTAGAACCCTATCGGGTTAGCGTTGAAGAAAGTGATGATGAGATTACAAAAATTGCCGGTCCGCAGCTGGTTGTACCTGTAGATAACTCCCGCTATGCATTAAATGCGGCCAACGCTCGTTGGGGCAGTCTCTATGATGCGCTTTACAGCACCGATCTTATTCTTGAAGCAAAGGGTTGCAAACGCACCACTCACTATAACCCCGTACGTGGTCAACGAGTTATTAGCTACGCCCGCGACGTGCTTGATCGCGCAGCTCCAATGGCAGTCGGTAGTCATAGTTATGTTGTTAAGTACATGATCAAAGACAGAAACCTGATTGGCATTATGGGCGATGGCACAGAAACCGGTCTGGGAAAACGCGAACGCTTTGTAGGTTACACGGGCGATCCCGAGTCACCGGCTTCAATATTGCTCGAACATAACAAACTGCATCTCGAAATCCGCATTGGCGAAGGTTTTTATATTGGCCGTGGCGATCTTGCCAATGTGTATGATATTCAAATCGAATCTGCCGTCAGCGCAATTATGGATTGTGAAGATTCCGTCGCTGCTGTTGACAGCACTGATAAAGTCCGTGTTTACAAAAACTGGCTTGGCTTGATGAAGGGCGACCTCACCAGGACTGTAAACAAAGACGGTAAATCTATTGAGCGTCAACTTGAGAAAGATCGTGAATACCTGTCGCCTGCAGGCGAACCCTTCTCTCTTCATGGACGCGCTCTGATGTTGTTACGAAATGTCGGTATACATATGTACACGGATGCAGTTACAACAGCAGATGACGAGCAAATACCAGAAGGTATGCTTGATGCGATGGTCACGGTGTTGGCTGCTAAACACGATCTGCTCGGCAATGGCCAGTTTAAAAACAGTCGTAGTAATTCAATATATATTGTTAAGCCGAAACTGCATGGGCCCGAAGAAGTTGCAGCCACGGTCGAATTATTTGAACGTGTTGAAAAAGCACTGGGGCTGAAACCACTCACCATCAAGATTGGCATCATGGATGAAGAAAGGCGCACTACTGTTAACTTAAAGGAATGCATTCGCAAAGCAGAAAATCGTGTGATTTTTATTAACACTGGTTTTCTTGATCGCACGGGTGATGAAATTCACACCAGTATGGAGGCTGGCCCTATGCTACCCAAGGATGAATTGAAGACAGCGGCATGGTTACTGGCCTATGAAGACTGGAACGTCGATATTGGCCTGGAAGTAGGTCTGCCACGTAAAGCTCAAATCGGAAAAGGCATGTGGGCAGAACCTGACAATATGGCTGCGATGATGGAACACAAAGTCAGACACCCGCGGGCGGGTGCGACCAGCGCCTGGGTACCTTCTCCAACGGCTGCGACTTTGCATGCTATTCATTATCATCGTGTCAATGTCGGTACCAGGCAACGTGAATTAATTAGTCATCCGCGAGCTAGCATCGATGACATACTCACTATTCCTCTTATTGGCGAACGAAAATTGACTGAGAACGAAATCCGTACCGAGCTGGAAAATAATGCTCAGGGTATCCTGGGTTATGTCGTGCGATGGATTCAGCAAGGCGTTGGTTGCTCCAAAGTAGCTGATATTCATAACACCTCACTTATGGAAGACCGGGCAACCTTGCGTATTTCAAGTCAGCATATAGCAAACTGGCTACATCATGATGTCGTAAACCGGGAACAGGTTATGCGCATTTTTAAGAAAATGGCAGCTATTGTTGACCATCAAAACGCAGACGACCCGTTATACGTTGATATGTATCCTGACTTTGATAACAGCATCGCCTTTCAGGCGGCGCTGGATCTCGTTTTTACCGGTTGCGAGCAGGCAAACGGCTACACGGAACCAGTATTACACCAAAGACGTCGAGAGTTTAAACTGTCTCTCGAGTGAGAACAGACGCTTTGTGAATAGTGATTTCTATCGACAAGTAGAAGCTATCGGCGATTCTCTGCCGCCTGTTGAGTCATGGGATCCAGCTTTATCTGGAGATATGGATTGCCAGATAAAACGTGATGGCAGTTGGTGGCTCGATCAAGAGCCACTGAAAAATGCTCGCTTGCAAAGATTATTCTCAACCATACTCAAACGAGAAAAAGAAGATTACTTTTTGGTCACGCCTGTAGAAAAATGGCGTATAAAAGTAGAAGATTTACCTTTCATGATCGTGGAACTCGACATCTTTCATAAGGGCACAACAGAGCAACTTATTGAGCTTAAAACCAATGTCGGCGATTCATTTTCTATTGATTCCGAACATATTATTGATACAAGTCAAATCCCGGGACTAGAGGATGATCAGGCTATCCCCTTCGTGCGAGTGCGCTCAAATCTGATGGCTCGCTTCAATCGAAATACTTACCTCAGTTTGGCAGATTTTCTGGATCCATTGCCGCATTCGAATCAATATTCACTTATAAGTGCCAACACTACGTTTACTTTGTCTTTTTAGTACCTTTCTGCGTCTTAAACGGATAATTACCCGTCCAGTTTGCCAGCTAGTACCTCGCTCCTGACCACGTCGAAGGAATCAGGCAGCTGTTCTTCTTAGCCTGATTGAAAAATATTTTCATTTCTTGCATCCAAATCCAGATTTGCTCGCATCTAATAGAGCAATACAACATTTTTCCCTGGAGGATAGCCTTATGAACACATTGAAAACACTAATTATTGCTGCACAACTTAGCCTGTTAGGAATGAGCGGTGCCATGGCTGAAGAATCAATAAACGCATTCCCAGAGCTGAACAGCCTTTTACAAACCAAAATTGATGAGAAAGTCGAGGCTTCTTTGCAGGAAAAGCCGCTACATTTTGGTACCAAAAGTTATGTCTCGCTGGACAAGGTAAAAACCAACAAGGCTTCCTGAGCGTTTGAGTTAAGCAATATCACAGCTTTTTCCAGCTGGCAGCCATTCCTGCTGCAGCTGGACGGGCTGATGACAATGCCAACAAAACACTGAATAACAACTCATCGCAGGTGCTGAAAAAATGGATCGGGACACAGTCACACCACTTATTAGTAAACACGATAATCGTACTCAGTCGGGTATGGATAGAAAAATTCAGCCATCCCGCCTTACCACCTGGGACAAATATGGCTTTGCAGCTCTTAGCCTGACCTCAGTGGTTCTTATTGTGATCTGGTTATGGCCGGAAAGTGGCCGTACTTTAGTTATCAATGAAGACAGGATAAGTATATCCAGGGTGGCAACTGGACAGTTTGACGATTTCATACCAGTACGTGGCCGCGTTACCCCCTTACGTACAATTTATCTGGACGCCGTCGAGGGCGGTCGCGTCGAGAAAGTACTTGTAGAGGACGGTGTTTACACCAATGCCGGTGATTTACTCGTCGAATTATCCAACACTACACTACAACTGGATGTGATATCACGTGAGGCACAGGTCACGGAGCAACTTAATAATCTACGCACGCTCGAACTGGATCTGGAACGCAATCGTTTACAACACAAGCGTGATCTCATAGAGATCGATTACCAATTGATTCGACTTAAACGGCTGGTAGAGCGCCGCCGAGTGCAGGCCCAAAAGGGAAATATCTCACAGGCAGAGCTAGATAACGCCGAAGATGAATATCTTTATTTCCAGAATCGTCGCGAAGTCACCATCGAAAGTCAGCTTACAGACAGTCGTCTGCAAGAAGTTCAAATGCGTCAACTGCGCGATGCTGGTAAACAGTTACAGGCTAACCTGGTTTTCGCCCGAAGCAACCTGGAAGGTTTAAAGGTTCGGGCACCGGTGGCGGGAAAGCTCACTGCCCTGAATGCCGAGCTTGGACAATCATTGTCCCGAGGTGAACGTCTTGGTCAGATTGATGATCCTTCAGGGTTTAAACTCTCCGTCCTTATTGATGAGTTTTATCTTGGTCGAGTCGACCTTGAACAGCTTGCGGAATTATCTTTGCAAGGAAAAGAGTATCAATTACAGATCGTAAAAATCTATCCGCAGGTAAAAAACGGACAGTTCGAAGTCGACCTGAACTTCGTCGATAACACTCCCCCCGATATACGACGCGGTCAAAGTTTCCAGATGCGATTATTTCTTGGTGATGCTTCCAGCGCACTTTTGATCCCGAACGGTGCATTTTATCAGGACACAGGTGGGCAGTGGGTCTTCGTCGTATCCAGTGACGGTAGCCATGCGATTAGACGCCAGGTAAGTATGGGTCGACGCAATCAACGTTACATCGAGGTACTTGAAGGCCTGGAACAGGGGGAGCAGGTAATTACCTCACCTTATACAAATTACATCGATATGCAGCGCCTGTATCTGGGCGAGAAGTAAATTCAATTTATAGAGGAACCAGGGAAATGCTAAAGCTGAATAAATTACAAAAGGTATATAGAACATCTGAAGTGGAGACAACGGCTCTTGATTCAATAGATATAACTATTAATGATGGAGAGTTTGTCGCAATTATGGGGCCTTCCGGTTGTGGAAAATCCTCTCTACTAAATATTGTAGGCATGCTTGATAACCCTAGTGCAGGTGCATATTACTTCAAAGATGAAGATATCGCTTCTTATACGGAGGCGCAATTGGCTTTTCTTCGGAAATCAAACATCGGTTTTATTTTTCAGAGTTTTAATCTTATTAACGAGCTGACGGTAGAAGAAAATGTCGGACTTGGACTTCTTTATCATGATGATGTTTCTTCACGTGAGCGTAAGCAACGTGTCTCCGAATCTCTCGAAAAAATGAATATCGCACACCGGGCAAGACACATGCCCAATCAACTCTCGGGTGGTCAGCAACAACGCGTGGCTGTAGCACGTGCACTGGTTGCAGAACCCGCCCTGATTCTCGCAGATGAACCGACAGGTAATCTTGATTCTCAGCATGGGGACGAAGTAATGAGTTTGCTACGTGATCTGAACCAGGATGGAGCAACTATAGTCATGGTAACGCATTCCGAAACCCATGCCAGTTATGCCAGCCGAAGTATTGAGCTATTTGATGGTCGTGTTGTTGAAGCTAATACTGCTTTGGCAATGTGAGACGGAGAATCCAGGCATGTTTAAAAATTACCTTACTGTTGCTCTCAGGAACCTGTCGAAGACCCGTTTATATACATTTATAAACATATTTGGACTTGCGATAGGCCTCGCTATTTGCGTTTTTTCAAATTTGCTTGTGCAACATGAACGAAATTATGACGCTTTTTTTCCTAATGCAGAACGTATCTACTCTGTATACGGTATCTTCAATCCAAATGCAGGCATAGGTGTTCGCAGCTCTGCCGGTGTACAGACGAAAGCCGGACCCCTGATTGCCGCTGAGGTAAGCGGTGTCGAAGCAAGTGCGCGTTTATTGGCACGTGAATACCTGGTGCGTTATGGAGAGAATAAATTTTACCAGGGCATTCGTTTTGCTGATCCTGAATTCACCAAAATATTTCAATTTGAATATCTCGCTGGCAATCCAGAGACCGCCCTGGATGATCCAGACAGCTTGATAATCACTGAGAGTATTGCACAAAAATTTTTCGGTGAGGAATCAGCCATCGGTAAGTCCATGCGTGTAAAGAACAAACACGATCTGCATGTTACTGCTGTTATCGCGGATATTCCTAATAACAGCCATTTCAATAATAATATTATTCTGGATCAACCGCTGCAGATGATTGCTACGACCCGGGCATTGGAACGACTGTCTCATTTTGAAGTGGCGGGAAGCTGGGACAATATGTCTTCGCAGGATGTTGTCTATGTTCTATTACCAGATGGGCAACTACCCGAGATTGTTAACGAGCAATTGGACGATCTATACGCTCGCCACGTGCCGGAACGAAACAGAGAGTTTCTTGACTCATTTGAAATCAGAGAACTGAAGAAACTAAATCTTTATGTATGGGAGACAACCGGATTACCGGTACTTGTTAGCATCCAGATTTTGGGTCTGTTGATACTCATCATAGCGATTATAAATTATACCAACCTTGCAACAGCCCAGATTATGGGACGCACTCGCGAAGTAGGATTACGGCGTGCAATGGGAGCGACACGTTTACAATTGTTCACGCAGTTTCTGGTGGAAAGTATGGCGTTAACGATGATCGCACTGCTGATCGCAATCGCTATTATCCAAATGACGCTGCCGATACTAAATGATCTGGCTAACAAAAGTATCAGCTTCAACATAGTTGATAACCCTCTAGCATTAGCTTTGCTTGTATTATTAACCTTTGTAGTTGGTCTGATGTCAGGATGGTACCCCGCCTATCTGATTTCCCGTTCACATCCTGTCGGGCTTCTAAATGGTCAAATGGTTCAGGGGAAAAGAGCGGTTCTGATACGTAATATCATGCTCATTGCGCAGTTTTCTATAGCCCTGTTCATGATCATTGCCGTAACCATCATCTATACCCAGAATAATCAACTGGAGAAGACCAGTCAGGTGTTTGCCAAGGACAAGATTCTTAATCTTGAACGATTCTCCCGACCGGAGATATCGGCCAGAGCCGAAACACTAAGAACCGAGTTCGAAAACCTTCCCGGCGTGAAGACTTTCGCGTTATCCAGCCAGGTTCCCTATGAACAGGATCACAGTACTGGAAAATTTGGACTGTCTGTCGGCGATAAAGACAATGCTTTCGATTTATATAGAATATCTATCGACAGAAATTTTCTGCAATCCTATGAAATTGACCTGTTGGCTGGGAGAAATTTTTCCAGCGCCTATACCCTCGATACACTGTTAGTTGATGAAGACTATAACCCGACGCAGGAAAGCGTTAATGTCATCGTCAATGAACTTGTACTTTCACGACTCAATATAGCGGACGCAAAGAGTGCGATTGGCAAACGTTTTTATCGCTTTATTGAAGATTCACCGATACCTGTACTCGAATATCATATTGTCGGTGTAACGCCAGATCAGAATTTTCTCGGTTTTCATAATGAAATAAAACCCATTGTTTTCGCCAATCGTCCGGGAAATCAAAGAACCGCATCATTGAAGCTTGCAGGACGGGAAATTCCCCAAACTTTAGCTGCTATTGATGCCACATGGGATCGACTTGTACCAGAATATCCTATAGAGAGAAGATTTCTTGAAGAATACTTTAATGATGTATTCAAGATCTTCGAAGGCATAAACACAGTTTTAGCCGCTTTTGCGATAGTGGCGCTGATTGTTGCTCTTATTGGGCTTTTTGGAATGGCGGCCTTTATGGCAGGACGAAGAACGCGTGAAGTTGGCGTGCGTAAGGTCATGGGGGCAAGTATTACGGATATAGTCATCCTGCTTGTATGGCAGTTTTCACGACCTGTTTTCATCGCTATTATTATTGCTTCCCCACTCGCCTATTTGGCGGCAGGTCAATACCTGAATTTCTTTGCAGATCGAGCTGATTTTCCTATCGTCTGGTTCCTGGGCGCAGATATTGGCGTGCTGGCTCTGACATCGATAATAGTTATGGTACATGCAATAAAAGTGGCAAGTACCCGGCCAATAAATGTACTTCGTTACGAATAAGCTCTCAGAAACTGGATGACGATAATGAGACTCTTGAAGCTGAATAGAACTGCTATTGACGATTACTCGGCGAACATTAATGCAACTTTTAGTAATCGGTTTTTATTTAAAATGAATATATTTGCAATTCATCCTGTCCAGGCGTCGCTCTATCTCATTTGGCCAAATTTAATTATTTATTAGACCTAGAATAGAACTGTAAACAAAATTTATATTACTAACTTTTTTAATTAGAGAGGAAAATTATGAACATGCATATTAAAACAAAACAAATCTTAAGCCCGATAGTCTGTTTGATATTGAGCGCACCTTTGCTTGCTTCTGCTGTCACTTCTGACCGTGGAATACAAACAGGAGCCATGAAAATTGTCACATCTGATCTCGATTTGTCCCGAGAAGAAGGCATATCTACTCTTTATAATAGACTGCAAAAAGGAGCTAGTGATGTTTGTGGTGTAAGGGATACGCAGGTAACTGGTTCAAGAATCGCTTCTCTGAAGATAAAGCGCCAGCATAGAAAATGTTCAACTGAAGCTCTCAACAATGCAGTACAAAGCATTAATAATGAGATGCTGAGTGAGTTTCACCGCAATAAGTCGTGATAAAATTCAGTGCCGGATGGCCAGTCTCCATAATAGGTAATGAGAAACAAATCCGGCACTGAACATTTCCAGAAATACGTCAATGCTACATTTCTACAAGAAGTTTATTAAAATTACCGAAAATCAGGTGGTGTAGATTCGATGCACTTCCGCCATTGTAGTTTCTCCATTTTTTGCATATTTCAAAGCACAATCAGACAGTCGTTTCATTCCCCATGATTGAGCCAGCTCTTTTAGCTCAATTGTAGACGCATTTTGTAATATCCCTTGTTGAATACTGGCAGTAACATTAAGAAATTCATATGCAGGAACGCGACCACTGACACCGGTATTGTCACATTTGTCACAACCCTGTCCGATGTAAAACTTTTCCTCCACCCCCACTGTCAACAATTGTCTATTCGTGACTGAGACTTCTTCCTCGACCAGGCAATGTTCACAATTCTTCTTGATTAGCCGTTGTGCCACTATACCCAGCAAGGCAGATGCGATCATATAAGGTTCTACTTGCATTTCCCGTAGTCGAACTATGGTGTCAGCAGCACTATTGGTATGTAAGGTGCTTAGGACCAGGTGACCTGTTTGTGCAGCCTTTACGGCAATATTCGCAGTTTCCTGGTCGCGGATTTCACCAATCATAATAACGTCCGGATCGTGGCGAAGAACGTTTCTTAAAACTCGTTCAAAACCCATTCCATTATCATATTGAACCTGTACCTGTTCCAGCCCATCCAGTCTTATTTCAACGGGATCTTCAACGGTTATAATGTTGACATTCATTTCCCGCAATACATTCAAAGCTGAATATAAGGTAGTAGATTTCCCAGAGTCAGTTGGCCCGGTCACCAATATCATTCCCGAACCACGTTGCAAAATTTCCCCGAAAATCTCCGTGTCGCCCTCGGTAAATCCAAGTTCAGCCAATGGTTTTAGTGATGCTGCACTTGTCAAAATACGAATGACGACACTTTCACCTTCAACGGTGGGGATGGTCGAGACCCGCATATCTTTTATCTGATCATCCAGAGTAATCTGTACACGACCATCT
>WLWI01002676.1_pt1 | contig 15386 bp, 4 predicted proteins | sample 6701501 | NCBI WGS metagenome assembly WLWI01 (sample SAMN12718690, study PRJNA515312) | sponge metagenome | isolation source: marine sponge | host: Mycale hentscheli | place: New Zealand: South Island, Marlborough, Capsize Point | collected 2014-11-01
TCCCCCCCCCCCCCCCCCCCCCCCCCTTTTTCCTTTTTCTTTTTTCCCCCCCCCCCCCCCCCCCCCCCCCCCATCCCCCAACTAAAATCATCTTGTTACGCCAGTGTATTGATATCTAGGGCTGTAATTTAAATTTATGTTTAATTTGTGATGTCAAGATGCTTAATCCTTTAGGTCATCCTTCAGAGAGGGACACTATATGTAGTATCCCTGCCTTGAGGGCAGGGATACTGTATGTAATGCCCCTTTAATTGCAACATTCATTTTATTCTAAATTAGTTAGGTAAGTAGCCATTGTGAACTATCTCATCGTTTAGGTCTCTGGAGCCTTTAAGCATTGTCCTCACTGCACTCGATCAGGACACTACAACCTAGGGATTTTGGGACTCTAAAAAAAAAAGTCCCTCAAAGGCAGCACCTCACTATTATTGAATATATTTTTGTTGCCGTTTTTAGTTAATATCTGAAGATGGCGAAGCAAGCAGACAGTACAGAAGAAATTGAAATTCATCCAATTTGGGTAGCAGATGGAGATTGCATTGCTATCAAAATTAAATCCAAAGGTAAGTTCTTAGTGATTATATATGTGAGCCACTAGTTGGAGTATTTACTATAGTGTATAGATGATTCTATTTTCATTAGCATGGTCTAACTGAAATTTAAATTTGAATGCTAACTGCTAATAATATTTATTTGGTAGTTAAACATTTTTAATTAATTTGTGCTATTCTTTAGCAACACACAACACTTTTTACACACAATTACATACTTGTGCATTGGATATACCAGCATAACACTTATATTGTATTCTCTTTGTGACTTGACTATTGGACAATGGATTTTCAAGGGGTAAACTATTAAATTTTCTCGGATGATATGGGTACAGATAGCTAAACTAAAGGATTCTGAAAGCTGCCTTCCCAAAGTTTGTTCCATTTAAAATGCTCTATTGTACCAGAGCTCTGGTAAATGTTGTATTTTGCTAGTGACTTGACTATTGGACAATTGATTTCAAGTAAGAACAATTCTATTATACAAGGTGTATAGCTATTAATGACAAACAGCACATCAACCGAGAAAACTTACCATCGCTCTCCGCTAAGTTGTAAGACCTAACTGTGGACCTCTCTTCATTTCTGTCTCCGCAGCTCTTTGATATTTTTTTACCCCTCAGCGCACATGCACAAGAGGGTTACAATAGTCTGTTTGTCATTTATTTATTTATTCATTCATTCATTCATTCTGTCTGTCACTCTGTCAACAGCTGATCTCGAAGATGGTGGACTTTTATGCCTTGAGAGAAGAGGAACTCGGACTAGATGTCCCTTTAATTTGCCACTTCTTAAATATTGAGAAAACGAGAGAAACGGCAGACACTACAACGAGTGGTATTATACGGCCACGCCCATTCATTTGTTTACCTGCTATTTAGAATCACGTGCACTCACATGAGCATACAAATGTTACTGTGCCTATTATAGTTCAGATTTGTTACTTGCGTTCTACAGTTTTAGTGCTATCCACTCTTTTGTCTGGTGTTGGGAAGTCTATGCTGCTAGAAGTGTGCTTCTTCATCAGCTCGTTTGCTATCTGTGTGCATGTCAGAAAGTCCAAATGCTCCCGTGTTTTTTTCTTCTTCTACCAAGCCAAGGTTATTACTATACCCAAAGAATGCCATGAAGTCCTGAGAGGGTTGTAAACTAGAAAGTGTGGATCAGTCCCAGGAGCGTAGAATGACTGATTCTAAACCTCATGCCCTTAAAAAGCCTCTTGAAACTCCTGAAGAATCCTATAGATGTACAGGCCAATGTTAAATGAGTTGAAATTTACATTGTTATAAGCTAATAATTTAAGACCTTTGCTTTTCATAGTAGTCACTTGGGTTGACCATGCAGTGCATTTTCCTGTCCCTAACCCCTCAATTAGTGTTAACTTTGAGGATGCCGTATCATTCATAGCACTCGCGGTATCTTTAGGCAAAGCAGCGGGTTGCTATTTTAATCATGTTACTCATGCCATTAATCCCAAATAGCACTGCTAACCATGCTATTTATTACTCATTCTAGCAAAAACAGTCTATGGGAGTAGAAAGCACCACAGCTTTCATACTTCACACGCACCCAAATTTTTATTTCAGATAAGGTAAACTTAATGCAAGTTTTCTTGATGTAATTCTTCATGTAAGCCCAATCCATTTCAATGTACAGCAGGGAGGTGAACAACTTCATGGCTGGCAGATTTGGCAACATGATTAATAACTTATTCTAGAAGAATTGGTCAACAACTTTTGAATGTCCCAAATCTTTTTTTGACATTTTTTTCAGAATAGGCCATTTTTTTCTCTTTGAACCAGTACACCAGTGCTCGAAGCAATCATCAGTTATCTCATCATGACAGTCACCTACATTAGTACATAGTAGTATGGACCACAATTCCTAACACAGATTCATTTACCTGTCTTCTTCCCAAATTTGAACACTAGAGCACAGTTTGGCACCCACCCAGTTTCTGATACAGCATGAAGAATAATTAATTTAGAGCCTAATCACAATACCCAAAACAGCAACACTTCTTTCTATAATACTGCCATTTTTTCCAGCCCAGTTTACCAGAAGGACGATGAACACCATCAATAGTACCACCAGTCACTGTGTCATTTTCCAGCCATTATCTTTGCCATCTTGTGCATTTGCCCAGGTTTCATCAAGATAGATGACAGAATGCTTTTCTTCTTGTTTTGTCCCTTTCCTCTTGTCTTGCTCAATCACAGAGGCTGCTCATATAACGTCTAAACGTCAAATCATTACAAGAATGCATAATTAATATTTTAGTGATCTATTTGATCTCAATAATATGTAGTTACATTGATTAAAGGAGACTGTTAGAGAAATGAGTTTTTTTGAAAATGTAATAAAGGAAAGTGAAAAGAGAATAATTAAATTTAAGGCGAGCAAAATGTATTTGCTGAAACAATGTAAGCATTAATTTTACCATGAATTACCTCTTGGCATTGTCTTGCCCACCATAAACTACTTGTCTTCTAGAAGAATTTCATGAATGGTGTCCAGAATGAAATGTTTTTATTGTTCATGCAACCGATGAACTGTATGATGAATAGCATCTCTATTGAAGTCATCTACCAATATTCTCTGCCTGGTGTGATGATAGTGTGTTTTGGCGATGCATAAGTTTTGGTGTGACTACAGCCTTGTTAGATATTATGTGGTGCACAGTTTGGTGTGACTACAGCCTTGTCAGATATTATGTGGTGCACAGTTTGGTGTGACTAGCAGCCTCGTCAGATATTATGTGGTGCACAGTTTGGTGTGACTAGCAGCCTTGTCAGATATTATGTGGTGCACAGTTTGGTGTGACTAGCAGCCTTGTCAGATATTATGTGGTGCACAGTTTGGTGTGATTAGCAGCCTTGTCAGATATTATGCGGCGCACAGTTCGTACTGGTATGCCTGAAATATAATAAATTCAACTTTAACTTAAGAATCACAATTAACTATAGAACTTTGCCATGGGTCTTACACATTTTGCCCTTATAGCAAAAACGTGTGTTTGTGTTTTTAAAACTATTACGAGGTTGAAATGTCGACTATGACTATAATATTACTTAAAAGTTAAAAGTGAATTATTGATGATAAGAACTCTTCATGGCTCTAGTTCCTGAAAGAATTTCATTTGTTTTGGCATGGCTGCTTGCATCAAGGAGTGCATTGAGGAGTTCATAACCACATGGCTAAATCTAGAGGCTGCAGGCTGTATTTTGCAGCGACAGCCAATTTGCATACATGTATTTCTCTAAACCACATGAGATGAGGAGATAAATATTTGTTGTATGTAGTCAACAGATCTTGTAAGAGATGTGGCCATTACTACTAGTGCCACCATTTCATTAATATCACACAGAACTTAGATGGTTAGTTTAGTTTGAGTTCACTTTTAGTGCTGGACACTACATAAGACCATTAGCTAGTATATTTCAAACTTGACACTCTGGCGTACCCAAGATTAAAATTAATTTTATTTCACAGATACAAAGAGAAACTTTCTTGTTGATGGTGGGAAAGCGAAATATTTTGCTAATTTGCTACAATATCTAAAGCATCATTGTTCACTTCCTAAAAAAAATGGTGTGAATCGTTTTGGTCTCGATGGTATCGTAGTGACACACACTGATGCAGACCACATAGACGGCATAAAAAAGTTGATTAATGATTTTCCTCCAAATGAAGACGTAGATTCTACTTTTGAGTTTGTCTTTCATGGCCCTCTTCTAGTCTCTGCTAAACAGAGCGAGCTGAAGTTTCTAAATTCAAAACAGATTGAAAAGACAGAAGTAAAGCCCTCGGAATCCAAAATGGCCACTGATTTGGATTTTGGAGAAAATTTTACTTTCAGTTTTGGTGAAGAGCTTAAAGCTTTTAAATTCACTTGGAAAAAATCCACTGAAAATTCTAGTACAGTGCGACAATCTTTATTGCCACAAACAGGAATCTTGCTGGATGCTGATGCCTTTAAGGGACCTAAAAGACGCTCATCCAAGTGTATAGTTGATGATTCCACACCCAACACAAATAGTATTATTACTGCATGGAGAAGTAAAAATGCAGAGAAACTGTCTTTTTTTCTAACAGGAGACACCATTGGATATCGAGTACTAAATACTCTCAACTTACTTAAAGCACCTGCTTCCAAATCTTTACCAAGTGTCAAGTTTTTTCAAGTGCCTCATCATGGCAGCATTAAAAACAATTTACCCTTGCTCCAAAACATCAGTCCCAATAATGACATTACAAAAGCTTGCAATGGCATGATAAAATTAAATATAATTCTGACATGCTCACTGACAAATAAGAACGCAAACAAGTTTACTAATTCCAAGATGCTAGCTGTTTTAAAGCGATTTGTTCACAATAAGCAGTTCGTTCGCGATAATGTTGATTCACATATTAAAACTGCTGTAACTTTTTTGGGGAACAATTTGTCACAATTCTTTGGTAACACATTAGTTACAGTCTTGGATAAAAAGAAGTCTATTAAGCCAGAAGAAGGCCCCAATTCTTTGATTATTTACAATCAAACTGTTGAAGGAATAGATACTATAAACAAAAACCTAAAAGAGTATGTGGCTAATCCTTCTGACCCTAAGGCGGGCTCTATTTTTAACATACCACAGTTAAATGAAGAACATTTCAAAGATTATGATAAGCTAGCTTCAGAAGTACTGAATGCAATAAATAAAGACAAAAGTATTGCCAGTGGTGATAAAGAGAAAGCCAAAGAAGTATGTGATGTATTAGCAGCCATCCCAAATATTTTTGTTGATTATTTGGAAGCCAAGTATATTTCCATGCTTTATAGCCAGTTTTCTGCAGATATTTACTACATATCTTCATCCACTAAGCATGGACATCCTAGCTCCTCTGTCTTATCTGCGATAATTAGTGCTGCTATACAAGACAAACGGCACTGCACTCTTTTGCTCTCGTCAGGATATGCACTGCCAGACAGAAGTGATACTTTACCATATTATAGTGACTGGAACCACTTAGTAACAGTGCGCTATTTTATACTGCCTCATATAAGTGTTAATCTACAAGATTTCAACTTTATTAATACAGAGGTATTTCATCCAGACCACGACTATGGAAATGACTTTAAAGAACTAGAGAATGCATTACGTAATGCCACTGATTTCGAGTCACCTGACAAAACAGTACAAATTATTGCACAAGGCAGTGACAAAAAACAGTATTATATTACATTAGCTGAAACTACTAACGAAACCTTCTTCAAGTCTGTTGAACAAAAAGGTAAGGTGACAGTAAAAGGTAAGGTGACGGTAGCGACAGATGGTTCATACCTCTACACTTTTTCAGTTGAGTTAGTGGATAAACTATTGACCAAGAGTGCCAATTTAGAATATAAACTTATTTCAGGCCAAAAACTTAGTCAAGAGTTTTATTTGTATGAGTTTGAAAAAAAAAAGAAAATGTACTGGTGCCTTCCAAAAGAAGGTACAGGAAAATTACAGAAGAATGAGTCAAAAAATACTACGTTTAAGTTTGTGCCAACTAAACGTCCAAGGAATGAATTTATGGAACAATTCAAAAATTCTTCATTATACTTGAGCTTGGGGACCAGTTTATCACAGAAGCACAGTTCAGATTCAAAGTCAATGTCACTGAAAGATTACTTTGAAGTTATCGATATTCCATATCCATCAAAAGGTTGTAAAGTTCTTACTTTGCTAAATCACCTCCTTGGAAAGGCTATTACCATGCAGACAAAGTCGCTGACAGGACCAAGCAAAGTGATTAGCAGTGTACTTGACTTTCTGGTTAGTGATGATGAGTCCAAAATCACTCTGAGTCCCCATGACAACACAGTTGTTTCAGCCAACATACAGATTATCATTCCACATAAACCAGTTTTCAAGCTTTTGAATTCTCCTGTAAGCAGTGTTGAAATTTTAGTGACCCAACCTCATACATTAAATCTTTCGCTGAAGATGGTTGTAAAGTGGGTGGAGGGTGATGAAGTAACTTTTGATCCAATTGAAAGGCTAAATTTACGTGAACAAGGTCAATATTTATCAGAATTCTTGAAATCTATTAAGTTTCCAAATGCAATAGATTCAGTCACCTTTGGAGATATGGCTATGCTGTTTAGTGGTTCCTACTTCAATGGAATTGCCATGTTTACATCACTGCCTCTGTCTTTAGCAAAATCAGTAGCAGTCTGGAAGGTGAACAATGCAAGAAGTGATGTGAGGTCAGTGCCATTGGCGAATGGCCCGTATGTTGTAAGTGCAAATATTTATGCTGAGATACCTGAAATAAAGAGTGATAAATCATCTGTTTCATTTGGGGCTTTTACTTTTAATGTACAAGAAATCTGTTTGGCATACCTGTCTAGTCAGAGTTACAGCATAACAGGAAAAGGAGAATTGAAGTTAGCACAATCCAAAGTGTCAATTCAATTTACTACCAAATCAGCAGTAAAAAACCAAACAACACCAGAAATAACATTTCACTTTGACATACATACAAAACTAGATGATATTATCAGTTTTTTGGATTTGAACTCTGACTTCAAAGATTTTTACATTCCTCTTATTAAAAAATCACTCCAAAAAATTGGCATTTTTAATTGTGGTTTTACATTGAAGCAAGGGGTCACGGTATCTGCTAGTAACTATTATGTTTCCTCTATTTACTTGAAGTCTGTAATTTCTGACTTGAATACACTTCTCCCGAGTGGCATTGTTAACAAGGAGTCAATCTTGAGTTGTTCGGTTTTTATTTTGGCACCCAAGCATGGCCATCCAAGTATAGGATTTGAGTGTGAATTTAAGCCTTTTTTTCAAGGCCATCCTTCCATTGATTTTCCTTGTAAGGCATCCATTTTACCAGTCTCAGCTTCTTCACAATCTAGCACAACTGGATACAACTGCTTCCTGGAGTTTTCAACAGCAATTTACCGCGACAAAGGTCAGTATATAGGCTATGCCACAATATCAGGCATGATGTCTGCACTTGGGTTTAACAGCACTGCTAAATTTTATGAATCAATACCTGTACTAAAATCACTACTGCAGAGCATTTCGCTGAAGAATGCTAAAATCACATTCAACACTGCAAGCAAACAAATTTTAGAATTTGGTGCACAATTGGTGATTCCCAAGTGGACTTTAATTGGTGGCTTATCTTTGCAGCAGTTGGAGTTAAATCTTGCGTTTTCTCCTCATTCAGGGTGGCAAGCATCTATTGAAAGTGAGGTACAATTAAATGAACTGTATTTTGTTAAGGTGGCATTTACCCTTCCAACAGCACAAGGACCTGGGGAATTATCTTTTGTTAACAAATTTCAAGAATTAACAATCTCAAAGTTTCTTGAAGTGCTAAATATTCCATCAAGCATTTCCACCGGAGTTCCCATTCTGGGAGAATCAAAGCTTTGGAACAGCATACTCAGTACAACTTTCAAAGAAGTAACGATAGGTCTTCAATCGGTCAGTGAAAATGTCAGTGTTTATGGCATTAAGTTTGAGATCTATCTGGAAACATTAGATCTCATGCTATTTAAGGTTCAAGGAGTTACACTAGTGATAACCTATAATGAAGGATTGGGTGTCTCTTTTCAAGTAAGTGGCTTCATTAACAGCTCTATTTACGTGGATGTCAGTTACAACTCCAATACGAAGATATTTACTGGAAATTTGGAAGTTACTTTTAAGCATTCTGCCTCTGTAGAAGACGTAGCCAATATCTTTCTTGGGACTAATGCTACAAAAAAATTGAATGAAGCTTTCAAAATGATTTCTGAGCAGTCATCCGCTAATGTCTCCTTTAGTTTGTCCTTTGACAGCACCAACAAAAAAATTATTCTTCAAAATTGTACCATAAACATTCACAAAGATTTTAAACAGTCATTTGGTAATGCCATAGTAGGAAGTCTATTTTTCCAGTACAATAGAGTCCAGGAAGTATCTGAAATTCAAGTTGTAGGTTCACTCCTACACAACAACAAAGACTTCGGCTTGCAAGTTAACTTTGATTGCACTCTCAATTCTAAAGAGAAAACCGCCATAAAAGCAACCATTTCTCCAGTTCCAGGGAAAAACGTGAGTCTGTTGTCTTTCCTTGGTTTATTTTCAGTGGACACACCCCAACTCCCGCAATCACCATCATCGTCATCATCATCATCTTCAAAAACATATTTAGATTTAGAACTGAAATCAGGATCTATCACATTCTTTACTTCTCCAAATAAATTGAAAAATTTTGAAGTTACCACAGCAATTAGTTCCTCAGGAAAGTTTGTGGTACTACAAGATCCAGACATTGAAATACAGGAGGTATGCCTTAAGGTTACTTATGATGAGGAAGATGGCTGCGACGCTAGACTTTATGGAAACCTTTCTTTGGGAGGTGTGGTGCTTACTCTAGCTGGAAGGAAATCCAAAGATATTACAGAATTTTCTCTGGTGATTTCTGATAGCAGTCAAGATTTTAAAAACTTGGTACAAGCAAGTGAGCCTTTGCTACCATCAAGTTTTCCGGAGGTAGCCATTCCATCTGACACAGGGCTCCCCAATGAAGTTCCTGGACATTTTAATGCAATGAAATTGTCCATTACAGATAGCAGTAAAATACTTGAAGCTGAAATGTCAATAACTCTCAAAGAATGGAACATTCAACTACCATTTGTTCTTTTTGGAGTTGGAAAGATTCAAGCACATATAAAATGGGAAACTTTTCAAACAAAAGTAAATCCATCGGAACAAAAATCAGAAAAGAAACATTCTTCCAGCCATTCCTTTGACCTTAGTGGCTCGTTCACATTTGATTCAGTACCAGTTGATGTCAAACTTAGTTTGTGCACGGGAAAAGATACTGTATGTTATGCTAGCATTAATAATGCCTCACATCTTAGCCTTGAAAATATCTTAGATAAAACATTTGACTTTCGCAGCGAGAAACACATTTCTTATCCCAGTCTCCTTCCAAGTGACGTAAGTCCAATTAGTTTCTCATCGGCCTTCCTGCAACTGAACTTAACAAAGAAAGTGTTACTACTTTTTGGAAATGCATCAAAATTAGGATCTTGTTTGTTGTTTGCAGGAAGTGTGTCCACTGAAAGCAGAGGCTATGCTGTAACTTTAGCTCTCTCTGAATTGCCTGCAATATTCCCAGCTTTGACTGGCATTGATATGGGCATTTCTCTTAAGAAACTGAATGTAGCTATACTGAACACAGGAAAATTGGAGTCGAGTGTTCTAATAGCTGCACTTGAATCAGCCGAGAAAAGCATACTTCCTAGTGACTATAAAAGCAAGCTTCCGTTTAGCGATATCGCTAATACTTCTGAGATTCAGTTTCCTGTAAGCAATGGAATTTCACTGTACTGTGAGCTTGATGTCTCAAGTAGCACAAATTCACTCTTCAAAAATTTTATTACAATAAAATCCAACGACAAAAATAACAAAATTTTCATTTTTGCTCAGTTCCAACACAATAAACCTGTTCTTAAAGCCAATTTTCTGGCCAACTTACCTTCCATTGACTTTATAGGAACTCTACTGTTCAACAGTGTGCAGATGACATTTTCATATGATTTGGTAAAAGAAAAGTCTGGTAAAGCACACAAACAAAGTTACACTTTGACACTTAGTGGAGATATGGTAGTGAAGGCATTTTCTTCAGCTAGTTTTCATGGAACATTGAGCATCTCAGAAAAAGTAGCTCAATTTACAGTGTCAGGCAAAGAAAAAACAGAATCTATCAAAGATCCGTTTGGAATGTTTGGAATTGAATTGAAATCTCCCATCTTTTCAGCCACTTATTCCTTCGATCAGCAGAGCAAATTTTCTTCAAAATACAATTTTAATTTTTCAGTAGATTTTTATTCCCACCCAACTACCTCATCCAGCAAGACAAAAAATGAGCCCTCTCTTGTACTAGATGGCGAGTGTGCCTGGGTGGACAACAAGCCATCTTTAATTCTAATTCAATTAAAGGCAGAGCCACTAACACTTTCGCAGCTAGTATCGACCATTTTTAATGTAGATTGGGACTCACAGTACTTGAATATCGGCTTGTACGGTGGCCAAGTCTATTATGCTCCAGAAAAAGTAACAGTGAATGATGTGGACTATCTCCAAGGTTATCACATATCTTGCAAGACCTTCTTTTTTAAGCAAGATAATGTTATTGACATAGACTTCTCTATAGATAAAACTGGTTTCAGTGCATCTGGATCAGCTGTTAATGCCATTGACCTGGGATTTGCCAAAATTTCAACTAATGCAACGGACAAATCGCACAAGTTTCTGGACAAGGGACCAGTTGTATCTTACAATCATTCTCAAAACTCAACTTCAATTTCACTGCAAATAGGATTGACATTCCTTGATGTGCAAGTAGCAGCTGCTACTTTGAGTTTTGTACCTTCTAAGAGGGCATTTGACTTCACAGTAAAGTATCCTGGTGAAATTCTAGGAGTTACTAATCCATCTATTTCTGGTACTTGGAGCAAAGAAGGGTTTGCCATAACATCTTGGGACATGGGATCTGACATTCCTCAAATGGAAGAGAAACTACTGAAAGAGATGCAATTAGTAGCTAATGTAACAACTAAGAAGGGCTGTGCCGCAATAGCTAACTTTGCATTTCGCCAAGGTCAAATTTTAAAAACTAAATTCTCAACTTCTATGAAGACAGCAAATCGAGAAAATTGGAATACAGATGATCTAATAGCATTTGAAGTAACAGGATCTTATTCTGTGTCGATTGGCGGAGTACCAAAGATTGCTTCTATCACGTTAGCAAATGTTATAATTCACATTAAAAAGGTCAGAGAAATGACAATTTCTAATGTAGTTTTATCTATCATAGAAGGAGTGGCTAATTCGGTAGCTACTCAAATCATTGAAAATCCGCAGTACTTAGCTACCATAATCTCAGCATTGGCTTTCAATGAACTTATAAAACAAGGAAAAGACAAAGTCATTGGCTCTTTAATATGTCGGGGCTTAACAAAAGAAGAAATACAGGAAGCAGGACCAGAAGCAGAGCAAGAACAAAACGCACAGTCTGATAATGCAGAGTCAGAGGCCTCAGATGCTGAAAGTAATTTTGAAGCACCCGATGCACCACCTGCAACTGTACTAGAAGCAGCTGGAGCATTTTCTGAAGCAATTGGTGCTTTTGCTGGAGTAGTTGGGGCTCTGGCAGGAATTTTGAGCTTCTTTGGCATAGAATCGGCTGCATACAAGCGTAAGAAGGCAAAACTGGAAGCATATAGGAATAGGTTGAGAGATGGTATAGATAAATATTTAAAAGTTGAAAATATTCATCCAAGTGTTAGTGGAAATAAAATTGATGTATCTTGGAGTCTACCAACTACATTACCAGGCACTTATTTTCAAACTAAAATTTCACTTAAGGTGGACGATAAATGGCAAGATTTTACAGGTCCAGTGGATTTGACACACTGGAGCCTACAGAATAAAGAGGTTGAATTAGCTACAGTCATTAACATCGAGATTACAGCCTGTGTGCAGGTAAAATCTGAAACCTTCAGCAGAACTACATCTGGAGAGCCTATTCAAAAGAAGGGCCATTTACCAGCTCCAGACAGTGTAATTTTAAGCAACAAAATAGAAGACCAATCTCTTGAAGTTGTTGTAAAGGGTGTTGTAGAGGAAGCCGAAGAAATTGTAGCAAATTTGATGGGTCACAATGAAAATGGTACTGACCATGGCATCACATTGGATACAAAAGCAAGAACATCTCCAAATGTAGCCCTTTTATTTCCATACAACTCTTATTCACGGTTTATTGGGTCTGGTTTCAAAGTCACAGTTTTTTGTACCAGTACAGAATATGAAAGCAGTTCTTCCATTACCTCTTCACTTCTTCCTCAGCTTCCAAGTCCAATAAAAATTGGCTTCACTCTTCCACATTTTGAGGAATCTAATCCTTCGATTAAGTTGCAATCTTTTCTCCCACAACAAGTCTCTCTCTCAGAAACTAGTACTCAGTTTCAAATTAACGTGGGAACTCAGTGTATTCTCCACACTATAAAAGAAAATACTTCCAATTCTTTCACTACTGGCGTATTTTCTTTAGCTACTTTTGCCCAAAGTATTGCCCACGAAGGAAGCACAACTGAGTACAAAGCGTCTTCCAGTTTAATTTCCAAGTCTTCATTATTTGCTGGAAGTTCTTTTAAAGATAGTGCTTCTGCATTTTCCGTGTCAGCTCCGCCTAAAAATGTGGCCGTAAAATATATTGGGAACTCTCAGAACTCACTGACTGCTACATGGTCTAGGATATCACATATTTCTCAATATGAGCTGCAAGTCACTGAAATAATTGATAAAAATATGGACATAGTGCTCTCTGTTTCTGTCAAGAGTGCCGAATTAAGTTCTTCTCAGACTTCCAAAAAACAAGATGAAGTGTACTCCTTTACCAGTGAAGACATGGCTAAGTTACTTCCTGGAAGAACATATACCTTGCAAGTGTATTCGGTCAGTACGTCTCCCACAATGCTTTCTAGCATCAAACCTACCAAATTTCCTCACAATATTCGACATTTAGAAGGAGTCAAGAACTTTTCAGTAACATACGATGTTCAAACTGATTCAGTCAAACCTAAATTTGATGCAGTATCTTCAGCTAGTGCATATATATTAGAAGTGATCGTGCGCTCTGATACTAAGAGTAAAGCTGCCAGTAATTTCACAACACTTGCCTCGTTTACCATTCTATCTGCTGAAGCTAATTCTTACAGTTTGTCTTTAAGTAAGTGTCGAGACAAAATGACAGAGAATAGCTTATACAGCTTTCAGATAGCTGTGGTAGGGTCTGACTATGATGTTCCTTCAGCATATGTAGCATCCAGTACCACATGGTATATTGCTGACTCTCCCGATAATGTCTCTCACTCCTATGCCCCTGGTAGCAATGAGTTAGAGGTTACCTGTGACCCAGTAAAAGGGTTCTCCTCTTATAATATTATAGTTCAAAATGTTGCAACTAAAGTAAACTTTTCTGGAAGTTCTCAAAAAGAAGCCACTAAATGTACTTTTCATGGTGAAAATCTCAAAGGAAGTGAGTTTGTATGCATGGCACAGACTGTCGGCTCTTCCGATACATTCAGCAGCAACTTCAGTTTGAGTGTGACAAAACTGACCAAGCTACAGTCTCTTTCAGTTCATAAAGGTCCACTATACTCAGTTGATTTAAAATCAATGACAGTCTACTTTGACAATGTCAAACATTCTCAATCCTTTAATTTTGAGTACAATATTTGTGATGGCAACTCCACAGAGCCAGTGGATACTCTAAAGAACTACAAACCTCCTCTTTCAAGTGGGCCTATGAAGATCTCTTTTGATATTCCAGATACAGTGACAGCAGGAAAATTACTTGAGTTAAATGGATTTGCCGTTGGTGGTGGTAATTTTATTAACGGTGACGTTACAACATTTAAGAGTCCTGAAATTAGAAAGCTTACTTCTCCTAGTGTTAATTTGAAATATGATATCAAAACTCAAGTATTAGAAAGTGAATGGAAAGAAGTTGTAGATTCTAGTTCTTATGAAGTACAGTGTCACAATATTGGTACTTCCAAGTTAGTGTTTTCTAAAGAAGAAATGCAAACTGCTACTCTACCCATAGAATTATCTAAGATATCAGATCAAGGAAAATCTCAAATGTCACTTCTTGTTATTGCGCACAGTCAACAGGGAAGTGTACCACTTCTTCTGAGCAGCTCATCCCAAAACTTTGCAATAGACACTCTTCTCAGCAATATAAGTATTAGAAGAACCAGTAATTCTATTTTTAAAGTGACATGGAAAGTACAAGAAAGTTGGAAAAAAGATTCCAAAGATATTCAAGTTTTGATTGTATTGGATGAGCACAGTGTTACAGCAACTGGAAGTGAAGGTGTAGCTTCGATGAATTGTGCAGTAATTTCCGACAAGAAGAGAACTGTGAAAATATATTCATGCTTCTTAAGTGGGTCCATTACAATCGGAATACCCACACAACTTTCTGTGCCAGGTAAGGTTTTAAGTCAACAAAACATTATCAACATTTTGAATGTATTGCCATATTAATCATGATTTTTACCTAGTTCAGATATATTACAAGATAGGTAATATATCTATCATTTACTAAGTCCTTAAGCAATGATATTTATATTTAGTTGTACGACTTCAAGGTTTGCATTTTAATATCTCTCAATAAAGTTTAGAACTGAGAAAAATTGCTATTTATAGATTGTTAGTATTGCAAATTATCAATAGCTTAACATATCATCTAATTTTAAAGACAAATTCTAATTCTTTTTTTTTTTAGAAATTGATCCTCTATCAAGAATGGACTACAACTATTTTACACAACACGGGAAATCTACTATTCAACTGAGTGGAAATGTTCCTACCGTTGCTACTGGAGGAAGCAACCAGTATGCAGTGGCTTATACAGCTCTGCCAATACAGATTGGCTGCATCTATGAGTTAGAGGTATTGCAAGCTGGACAATTAGTAAGTTTATTATACCTTCATTTCAAAATGGATATCTTTGAAAGTTTTGAATGTGAAGGACAGGGTTAATTAGTTCTCAATGATGTGGGGAAGAAACAGGATTGGATTCCTTAGTATTCTAATGTATTTCAATTTCAATAATAATACATCAATTATTACTCAATCATAGCAAAGCACATCTTCTCCATAACTCCTCAGACCCTACTATAGGTTTTCGTGTGTGATACTCTCTAAGTTTGTCTTCTTTCCCCCCCCCCCCCCCCCCCCCCCCCCCCCCCCCCCCCCCCCCCCATACCGCCAAAACAAACCC
>WLWI01002677.1_pt1 | contig 15386 bp, 10 predicted proteins | sample 6701501 | NCBI WGS metagenome assembly WLWI01 (sample SAMN12718690, study PRJNA515312) | sponge metagenome | isolation source: marine sponge | host: Mycale hentscheli | place: New Zealand: South Island, Marlborough, Capsize Point | collected 2014-11-01
AGCCAAACACGACCCCAACACCCCCCCTCCACCACACCACCCCTCCCCCCCCCCCCCCCCCCTTCTCCCACCCCCCCCCCCCCCCCCCCCCCCACCACACACACACACACACACACACACACACAATTAAATTTAAAGTTTACTTTTTTGCTTGTTCTCTTTTGCTGCGTTAAATTGATGATAATGAAGTGATTGAGAATTAAAAAATATATATAAAATTTATAAACTAAGAAATTCTTGTAGTAAAATGTTCATGATATAAAATATTATATACATAATGACCGCGAAAAGTGGAACCATGAGAATCAAACTAACACAAACTGCATTCCTAGAATCTGATACCAAATTCTCTGTATACACATTGTGACTGATCAAGGATTGGGGTTCCCGGAGGTGACCCAAATGGTCCTCTTCAGGAAGAAAATTTTGACGATCTAATTTCGGAAGATTAATTTGTAATATGGACTTCAGAATAAACCATACGACTTGATACGGCTTTTGAACGTGCACGTGGTGCCCGGCTCCGGGAAATACCTTAATTTTCACTCTGCGATTGGCACATATTAGTCTTGCAAGTGATTTTAGACCAGTTTTACTTAAATCTGATGACTGCCCGCACAAGATGGTGAGAGGAATTGTGAGACGGTGGAGCTGATCAGCCAGAGGTGTGGTGGGATACTTGAAGGTGAAGTTACTGATCACCGAGAACGCCTTGAAACCTCTGTAAATAAAAGTAAAAAATATGATAACATAATATAATAATAATAAATAATAACAACAACAATAATAATAACAACAACAACAATAACAACAACAATAATAATAAATAACAACAACAATAATAAATTAATAAAATTTCAGGTTATTCAACAGCCTGTGAAGAGAGAGATTACATCTAATGAGTAAAAAAAGGCTGAGAAAGAAATTGTGAATAATAATAATAATATTAATAATTGGTGAGCGAGCATAGTGAGCGAGACACTTACATGGGAAACACAATTGAAAATCGGGGATATGGTTTTGTTTATATATGTGTGGACGTATGTATGTCATTTTGTACTTTGACCCTCACGTTTTTTTGTGTTCGCTCCATGTTCGACCCCGTCCTACTCAACAGTATTTACTTGAAAATTCATTGTCCACTAGACGAACCACGAAGGTAAGTCTTGCGTAGGTATGTTCAGTTGTGTGAAAGTATTGTGTGTTACAACTACTATTAAGAATATCACAAAGAAAACTGTAAATAACGTGACTTGATTTTGTTGCTTCTTTTTCAATTTAAACAGTTGCGGGGAGGGGTTACCATGGCATTGAATCCTCTTTACTGCATATACGTAATTTAAAAACTCGACTTTATTTTAGTAGCTTGAGTGTTAGTTGTTAAAATCAATCGTTTAACAATAGTGTGGTTTAAGGCTCGCTCGCCATTTGTATTCAAGCACACCACTAGTATATAACTCTAAATAAAATAATAGCAGTAAGAACATATGTATTTCATCAAGACTTCCACCAGCATCTTAATCACTTTCTTATACATCTTTTAGTAATGAAGTTAAACAATCACAAATCAGCTTATTGTGTGCATGTGCAGTAATTCCATTTTGTGTCATACACATTGTGTTATATTAACTCATATGGGTTCTCCCAGTTGTGACCTTTCAGTATGTCATCCTGTTGAATAACTGAACTTTTAATGAGGAACTAGCTACAGCTGTTGGGACAGAACTCTGGTGGCAGGGATTTGGCAGCTCATAATCCCCCCCCCCCCCTCCTCCCCTCCCCCATTACTCAAGCTGGGGGTGGATAATCCTCACACAATAGTGTTGTACGGTATTGCCCTACAAAATATCACAATACTATAATCAAAATACCCCGGTATTACTAAATATAGTATATTTTTCAAAATTCATAAATTTTTTATTTGTGTCTCGTGATTGTGAAGGTTAAAGGTTACATGATAAAAAAATTAACATTTCTGCATTTTGTGGTTTGAGCAAAACTCTTCGTGGAGTGACAATTTGTCCACCCTTGCTGAAGACTCTCTCCGAGCTGGTGCTAGTAGCTGGAATGCACAAGTACTTTCTGGAAAGTTTTGCCAATAAAGGATAGGTACTCTCATTGTTATACCACCATTTGAGGGGATCTTCTTCTGCATCTATTTTTGCAACCTTCAGGTAAGAATCAATTTCTTTACTAATTTTATCTTGTGGTGTCAAACTTGCTGGTGCTTCACTCATGTCTTCCATTGTAGTTTGCTTCAATAAACTTCCTAATGATCGTTTCATTCTCTTTGTAGGTGGTGGCATTGGGAACTCAACTGGAGACGAAGAGCACTCAGTGTCAACATCACGTACAGCCTCAGACATTACAGCATCCTTCATGCCCCGGACATCTTCAATGAACTGTTCCTTGAATCGTGGGTCAAGAAATGAGGATGTCTGCAGCAGACGAACTATGTCATGATCTTGATTCCGAGTCAACAGGTCCCTCATGATACTCGATCGAAGTTCATTTGTCAGGGGGACGTCACTTGTCTTCTGCACTAAAATCGATGTCCCACCTTGTCTGGCAATCCTATATTATCAAATATATACGTATGAATTAATTAACTATCCTCTTTATCTGTACCCCATTTTATCTAGGTACCACACATATGCTGGAAAATTAATACTTTTACTGTCTCCATGTTATTATAATATATCTACCCAATACTTTCAAAATAACATCCCCATCTGGATAGTGACATCCTCAATTAATTTGCATTGTACTACCTGTATAATATGATGAAGGTTGTATTATATCGTACATTTATCTACATCATTTACTTTATTTGCACTCACAGAAACGAGATGATGCTGGGGGATATTGAGAGTGATTTGCTTCGTGAGCTCTCTCCTTTGTTTCCAACTATAAGAAAAGGCACTTACTAGCTTTCTAACACATCCCAAGGCTCGGTCGCATCTCCTGTTTCCACTCAATGCCTTTGTAATGGCAAGGTTTAAATTGTGGCCAAAACACGAAAGTCTATTCCATCGCAACTTTCTTGCTGCCTCTACAATGTTAGTGCCACTGTCAGTATAAGGCTTACAAGGGAGTCAGACTTCAAGTTCCATTCAGTCATGACTTTTTCCAGGGCCTCTGCCAGAACATCTGCAGTATGGTCTTTGGGAAGAAACGTACTTGACAATACAAAGGACTTGAGCTGCCAATTGTCACTAATAAAATGTATTGTAAAGCTCATGTACGGTACCATACCAATGCTGGACCACATATCAGTGGTAGCTCCAAAGAATTTAATGTCCTTAATTGCTTGAGCTATTTTACCTGCTGTCCAGTTTTCGAATCAAGGCTCGAAATCGAGGCTTCTCAACTGTATATATTGGCAATCCATCCTTACAAATAAAATGAGCCACAGCTTCATTCAGTTCTTTGTACTTCTGTGTCTGATGTCCATATGGTAGTACATTCTTTAGAGATACCAGTGTTGGTGTGGAAGATTTTTCTTTAGCCACTGTGGCTGAAGGCTTCTGTAACTGACAGTGAATCGTTTTATGATTGTTCTTCAAATGTGCCTTTAAATTTGAAGTATAGCCACTCTTTGCAGTCACCTTCTTGGCACATAGCTTGCAATAGACTGCACCACCATTGACAGCCTTACCATCGGGGGGCCTTTAGCAAGTCCAAAATACTGCCATACTTCACTCTTAGTCCTTGGCTTAGACACTAACTCCTCTCTAGAAGTAGAGGCACCACCACTATTTATCGTAGCCATTTGAGCCTACACCGAAGCACAAACAAGCGATCTAAAACTTAAACGGGGCGATCTGAAAACTTGCACGCGGCGATCCCAAGTGGCGATTTGAAAACTTACTTGCACGGAACTTGCACGGAACTTGCACGTGACGATTTAATTTTTGCAATACCTTCACCGTTATTTATAACGCGCGTTTATTGGTACCGCGGACACACGGTAATAAAATAACGCCGATAACGATACCTGGTTGAGGGTGGAAAAAATATAGTATCGTATGATTTAAAATACCGCTGATTAACGTACAACACTAGTTAGAAGCCACCTTTAGCTATAGACACCTTTTAGCGATAGTTAGAAACCACCTTTTAGCTATAGTTAGAAGTCACCTTTAACTATAGTTAGAAGCCACTTTTAGCTATAGTTAGAAGCCACCTTTAGCTATAGTTAGAAGCCACCTTTTAGCTATAGTTAGAAGCCAACTTTAGCTATAGCCACCTTTTAGCTATAGTTAGAAGTCACCTTTAGCTATAGTTAGAAACCACCTTTTAGTTATAGTTAGAAGCCACCTTTAGCTATAGTTAGAAGTCACCTTATAGCTATAGTTAGAAGCCACGTTTAGCTATAGTTAGAAGACAACAAGAACCCTCTCATCTTTAATGTTAAGTGAGAAATCATGCAATGTGCAAAACCAATACATGCACAGTTTAATTTTACTTAAAAATGTTTTTTGTCTACTACTGTTCTCAAAATTTTGATGTCTGCAGTCTTTGAGATGTGCTGCAGTCCAAATAACTTTTACACACACAAATACATGTGCGTTAAGAGTCTTCATGGCAGCAATAGTGGTGTTTTATAAGTTCATTGTATACTTGTTTAAAAAATACAGAAAAATATGATTACTTATCAAGGCTCTCTGACACTCTTCCATAAATTAAAAAGATAAGCTTTGGACAAAAGAGGCTGGTGTAGTGAATGCTCTACAATGAATTTCTTCTAATGTGGAGATATATTGTTGGTGTCACTGTATGGAGCAGAAGCCAAAGCTAGTAGCTACTGATGTAATTTCAACATGCATTTTATCAATTTTTCCTATAACGTTGTGCAACTCCATCAAACATATAGCATAATCCAGTCAGCTAATATGTAATCAACACGATGCCATCTTCAGCCTGATAAAATGACTTAAATCATCATTTTGAGTAATTTCATTCCCAATTTAACAATTGACAGACAGACAAAAGACAGAACAATTACTATAACCCTCTTGTGCATGCATGCTGGGGGTTGCCAGAAAAAGTGCAATATCAGCAAGTATAGCCAACAAGCACATGCAAAACAGAATCCTAAACATTCAGCTTTCTAATATAATAGCAAAAATAATGTATTCCTTGGAGACCCCAGTAAAGATACTCACCAAATTTCTAAGTCTAAATAAAAAAGAGAAGAAGGGAAAAAAAGAAGTAAAACTAGAGAAAATGGCTGATCGCAAATTATTGGAGACAAAAAAATGGCACTACTTCTGACACTTTCTCCCTCTTAGCTACCAACTCGTGACAAGAGGATGAGCAAAACTCTTAGTAACAATTAATATTCCATAAACTAATTCATGAATTTCAATTCAAATAATCATTACTCAGACTTATAAGATATTCATAGTAAATTCAAAACATGTACTTATAAGATAGTCTGACGTAGCTGACCCTTTACTTTATATTATTGGGGGCAGAGGGGAAGGAAAAAATCTGGGGATATGGTTACACGGTAGTACCAAACCTGTCCGAGCAGACTGACTTCAGTCGGTGGTCAATTAAAACATCTGAGGATAATTAAAGCTGCAGTAACTGGGCACCCACATGTTGCTGTTGTAGATGCACTTTCATGCCAGAAGGAGGACATTATTTGCCTGAGCAGTTGTTGCAGTGGAACAACTTGGATACAGTGACTAGGTTATCACTTCCTTTGTTGTTAAGAAAGTTGTTTTTTTCTTCCATACTGCTTACCATTGTGATCACCTCCGTCAACTTCAGAAATCACAAAAATTAACACCTACACAGTCCATCTTTCACTCAGACTAGACGTTAGCTTCAGCTCCCATTGGGTTTCAACTGCACACATACCTAAATTGCGTGGTTAATGCGATCAAAATCCAGAATGTGTGGGCGTCAATGCTCTTGAGCCAGCAACTTCTGCATACATGTTGCTGTTGTTGTAAACAATTCACAATTTATGCAAGTGTACGACAAGTTTGCATTATTGAGCAGTCCAAATTTTAAACACATTTTGCTCACAAGCAACCTATAATTGAAATTCAAATTTAGCTATCAACAAGTCTAACTAGCAGCCATGGTGGACATAACAGTCAAAGCTTGTGTGGGGCATTCACAAAATGGTTTCTTTTGCACTGATATCATCACCACTTCATGCTTGAGCTAATTAGATTGATATTTATAAGGTAAAGAAGCATTACTCCACTTACAGTAGCCTGAAATACAGAAACTACCTATTGCTTTGCGTCATAAGGTACATTTTATCACTTAATATTCTCTAAAACTCAATCATTTCCACTTGTCATTTGCTGGCACTCACACTTTACTAAACAGAAACAAAAATAAATCATACAGTATGTCCAGATATTGAGTCAGAGAGTTAGAAGAGATGCATGGAGAGCTTAATAAAAGTACTAAAAGCCGGGGGAAAATGGGCGCTTAACAAAGAAACAGCACTTAACAAAGAGGGGGCACTTAACAATCATCGACTACTAGTTGCATAAAATGAGGGCTTTGGACATAATTATCAAGTGTAAATATTTAGGTTATTAAATCATTATTTTCCACTTTCAATGGTTGATCTCAAAATAATTCAAACAAAAATAGTACTACTTTTGTCAGTCTCTCCCTCTTAGTAGCTTAACACATGACTAGAGGCTGAACAAATTCCTGGTAGCTAACACGTAATAGACCATAAATTACTTGCTAATTCATGAATTTCAATTCAAAAAATCTTTACTCAGACATGAAAGATATTCATGAGATAGTAAATTCAAGTGTGTACTTATATGACTAAAGACAGTTTTGTGGTAATGCCATATCAGTTGATGGTGCCAGCCCTACAGAACAATCAGCAATTAGAAATTTCTAATTATGGAAGTGCAGGACAGGTTTGTCTTACGGTCACATATAGTAGCGGTCGAAACTTAACACTTTTTGCTATCAAAAGCAACAAACTGAGAAAATATTTTAAGACACAATATGAGTAGGCTATGAAATTACACCCACATCCATAGCACAACAATCCTGCATTTCTAAGTAAAGGGACCTTTACTTTTGTTGCTTCATTGACAATAGCTTATGTAATTGTTAGGAATGTTCTGGATTCCCCCTGGGTGTTTCCCTCAAACACCATAAACACCAGTGAGCATAATTCAGTCACTCTTACCTTATTGCCCTTTTCAAATTTTCTTAGCTGTGTTCTTACTGTAACAAAAGCAATGTAAGCATATTATATTCACCTATTGCACATAGACTGGAGAGCTACTTACCTCCTGCTTTTCTCCTTTGGTTTCTCAAGTGTTTGTTCCATTCACTCTGCTCTTGAGTTCCATGAGCAAAGGTACATCTGCTACGTCGGCACGTACCTTTGTGTGGATCACAAAGGCGTACATTCCCCCAAACCCTATCCAAGAGATTGTCAGGTGGACTTCTGACTTCAGTGGTCTCATAAAATTCTTCGTTCTCATTCCAAATAATTTCAATCTTTTTCCTGCGGTGGTAGCAATGAATGTTCCCAGGTTTTCCCCTGTACTTGAAGAAACACTGCCAGCAGCAGTAATAGCTATCTCCTTCAGCCATTTCCCCCTAAAACACCAAAAGAAGCTCACAACTTATAAAGCTACACCCACGTTTTACTTTATGCGCGCACAGCACAGGATGTGTTACTTCCGTTTATTCCGCAGAATTCCAATCTGATCAGCGTACAAATGAAAGGGAAAAGTGGTTGGTCGGTACACCTTACTTGGGGTCCCGGTATTATGCTGAATGTCTCCCGCGCACTCGAGCAGTAAAGCAACATTTAAAAAAATATTTCTCTGGTCCCAAAGAGCTTAAGCAGCTTACTCCTAAGTTGCAGTCTTTTTCTTGAGAGTTGGTGCTCAGGGAGCATGTTTGCCACCAATTTATTTTTTTAATCAGCTATGGTAGCTATTTGCTAGTTATAACTTCATTGTGATGCTATACAGTAGTGTGTATACATGCACTCCTAACTGCTCCATCAATTGGAACTAATGAGATGCGTGAAACATTATGAATGCATTTACAACAACAGTGTTTTCGTATGTGAGCCATTTAAAAACCTCATTGATAAATTATGTTAGCTTTACGTCTCAAAGAATTATCAAACTTACTGAAACATCATAATCAATTGAATCCAACTTTTCATCTGTGAAAAAGAAATCAGTAACTATATTTAAAATTAAAAAAAATAAATGCAAGAATAATTTTTACCTGTCTTGATACTTGCAATTTTCTTGTGAAAACTTTTACTATTTATATCAGTTGTATAAAGTGCATCACATGGTGTATCAGTATTAGCTGCAACTGGAGAAACATTTTCTGAATTTTCTCTTTCAACTGATGGAGCTGGGAAAGAAACAAGTGGTAAATTGGTGGTACATTTGACTTGCTCTGAGCTCTCTGCAATTGGAAAGATACTTTCTTGTTTTGTTTTTTCTACTGGAGCTAGGAAAGGAATCTTGGATGGTATGGTCGTACATTTGACTTGCTTTGTGCTTCCTTTTTGAAATTCTGCAGGTAAGCTGTTCATGGCACCAGAAGAAATGCTTGTAGAACCTGTTATTATAAAAAGATCAATGGAATAATACAAACTTTTCTTTTTCTTTAGATGTTGCTTTTGCTTTAGTTATTTGTGTACACTTGTTTCCTTGTTAGCTAGTTGCTCACTTTTAACTTATAATATAAATTTAAATGCAAGTAAATTTGGTACCTTTGTTAAATGATGATTAAATGATAGCTAGTTTTTATTTCATATATGAAATAAAAACTAGCTATCATAATGCATGATAGATAAAAGAACATCAATAGGGGATATATTGGTAGCCACATACAAAAATAACTTGTGTCAATATCAAAATGGGTGAACAGAAAGCCTTCTGACAAAGATCTTTCTGCACATTGAAGAATAAGTATTGTATAAAAAATTATATATTATATTTATCACTATAATATTATAGGCATACTCTTCATACTTTTGATGTTCGTAGTTTTAGTAAATAGTGTTTGTTCAGAATCTAGATAATATAAGTAGACTTAAGTTTTAATTAACAATATTGGCTGTTAGAACGAGAAAAATTTGCTATATTTATTACTATTTCAACCGAGAATGACTGAATCAATACAAGTATTACAATTAATTAAATTGTCTACTCAAACTCATGTAGCAATCAGTGAAAACAAAAACAAACAAAACAAACTAAAAACTATAGCAGTCACAGGTTTGAAAGTTATCAAGAACAAGTATGAACTTCAGGTGTACTTTATTCTTAACAAGAAAATGTTAGCTACCCACTAGAGAGCTTCATTCATTATGTGAACTTATATAATAAACTTACATAACTTGCTGGAACAATCTTCTGAGTATATATAATCATTATTAAGTTTCACCCAAATGATGTGATATTTTTCTAATATCTTGGATACATTTTGTATGCCATTTTGTAATATATGAGAAAATCTTGCTGGAAAAAACCATGATATGCATAGAGACCCTATTTTTATTTTATGATAATACATTATTGAAGCAAAATGTGAGAGGAGTGGGTGACATTTGCGCAGGATCTTTTGTCGCAGGTCATCCAAGTTAGCTAATGTAAATTTTGTGACATCACTTTTAAATTCACATTTTACAATAACTTTCACCACAGAATCTGGAATGTTATCCATTTTATGTCCATCCCAGCATTTGATAAAAGGAATAACAAGTGTCACTTCTTTAAATTGATTGATCTTGGCAATATAAGCTCGCATTCTGGTCATCAATTGTGTGGCATCACATTTTTTAATTAAGTGTTCTAACATCTGATAGTCCAAAAAATTCCAAAGATTTGAATTCAATAATGCCAGAAATTCACTAATTTCTTTGATGTTTTCTAATTCAGGTTTCAGTCTTTTCCATAATGGAGTAATACTGGCACCAACGTAGCCAGGAAGAATTTGAATATATCTTGATAGATACCTAATGCTTGTATCATTTTTTTCCAGGTAATCAACAAATTCAATGACAAACTCATTAAACTCGTCCTCGAGAGATTGTACATTTAGTCTGAGGTCACTGTATCCTGCTAGAACAAGCAGTATAAAATAGCTATATACTAAAGTTTTAAGGAATTTCAATTCACCTTCATCACATGAAGTACTTGGTGTGGCCACTGAATAAGTCTCAAGTTCACCTGCTTTCCAAAACAGTAGTAAATGTTAAAAAAAATCAATTAAAAATATAATGCTAGCAGGTATTCCTTAATAACATTGACCAGAGTTTAATATTGGATATGATTTTTTGTTGGGGAAGGGAAACTTTGAATCAATTCCAGGTTACAAATGCTTTTGTTAAGTAAGAGAAGAGCTATTGTCAGAATGAACAATGTTAATAACAACAGCATTTCTTTCAAAAACAAGATAAAGATTATGAAACGTTCCAGGGCTCCAAGAGGTTCTCAAAGAACTGAACAATTAATAGATTATCATATTTTCAATTCTAGCTGGTACAGCTGCAGCAGAGAGATCTATCAGAAATATGGAATTCATAAAAACTAAATCACAATACTGGCTGACAAAATGGACACTGCTGATGCGAATTCCACTGAATGTCTCAAACTAAACGAAATAAATTTTACAAAGTTTTGCCTATTTTATTATGTAAATACTCCAATGAATAACTTGAAGGGTATAATGGATTGTAATTTTCTGTGACAGGAGGGGAATAGACAGAAATTTATTTTACTTTAGTGCATAAGCTATGTGGGTATTTAAACATTGTAGCTAACATGTATGAATGTTGAAATTCTTCAGGATATTATTTGTAAATATTAGTATGGTGGGCTTTTAGATTAAATATGAATCCTGTGATGGTTTACATCAGTAAGGACACCCAGATTTATTCTTAGACAATTATGTGCTAAATGGTACGCAAGTTTCTCGCACAAAATGTGATCTTTGGCTGAATTATAACAATATATGTGCACATGTGAGTAATATACAGCATTTTATAGAGGAAGGGAGGGGGGGGGGGCTGAAATTCTAAGAGATTTAATTACTTAATAACTAGCTACAATACACTTCTAAGTACATGTATCAAATTAATTTCAAAATTGATTCAAAGTGTGAGATAACCATAGTTTGTTATAAATACACAATGTACCCATCATAGGGAAAGAAGGATATAAATAATCAAATCTTATAGGTGAAAATATTGGTGATATTCTAACCATTGCAAGTATAAAGGCTGCACTGTAAAGAATAATACAACTCCTACACTACAAATTATAATTACTACACTTAGCTACATTCATGCAAACTGTCATGCCAATTCACAATTTCTTTCTCAGCCTTCTTTTTTCATTTGATGTGTGTCTTTTTCATGCCAATCGTGTGCACTTTGAGTTGTATAGCCTTGTGAGCACATCTGTGCTATGGAAAAATAAGTTAGAAAACGACATGGAAAAGAAAATGTTGGAAAAGACACTTTTTTGATCAAGTCATACTTTAGGCTCCATCTAATTTATGCAATGTACAAAACCCACACTATTATATTACATGAGTTATGGTGAGATATTTCATGTGGGCTAATTTATTTTTACAGAGCCATCAATGAGTGAAAATATAATCTTTGAATGTGCATCTCTTGCCTTCACTGAAATAGTTTGTACAAGGGCTAGCTTATAAAGCTGAATGGTAGCTAGTTCATAGGGGCTCTCACTCTCACACCTGGAGGTGGCAACTTGAGATGTGAGATACTCAGGTCAAGAACCTAAAATACTATTTTATATATAGGAATAGCCTGTAACCATTAAATATTTTGTTCAAATGTTACAACAGAGCAAGAACACTTCCTGAATGACAGTCCTTAATGTTAGGCCCTGCAAGATTATGCTAGCATTTTTCTGGAATAATAGATATGAAATAACATAGTGGAATATTTCTGGAAGAATAAGGGTGTTTAGGAGAATAATAAACGGAAAATGATAACAATCAGTCCATATAGCTATAATAGCTAATCCTTACTTACAAAAGAAAATCAATAGTGCTTATTGTTCTCTTTTTCTTTTACAACAAAGGACATAAACATGTGTAGAAATGTGGTTATGACATAGATCTACTTGATTAAAGCAGCTGGGTTTCTGTTGGCCACTCTGTCATTGTATTTCCCAAATGAAAAAAATAAAGTTTAAAAATACTGGGAGAGCAGTCAGTCAGAGTCAGCAAGTCATGTCGAGAATTATGTTAAATGGATTTTCATCTTGAGCAACTCAACAATCATAATACTGCATTAGAATTGACAAAAAAATGTATATATTATTACCAGCCGACCTACGAATGTGAAGGGAAGAGATTGTGGATCCACTGCCGAGCATATTAAAATTCTTTAATGCCATAATCCACATTTCCCCCAAATGTTTGGTAAGGTTTCTCACAATTAAACTGTTTTCAGTTGCAGCAGAGCATGTTGTTGTTTTGTTTGTTTGTTTTTCATTCATTGAGCATGTTTACAAGATGTTCAAGGTTTTCAGTGAAATATTAGATAGCTATATACAATCCTTCATATTGAGTAATTCAGTAAGAGACTGTTAGTTTTACTCATTCATTTCATAACATACCAACTCTATATACAGCTAGCTATACTGCAATCATCATTATTTCACTTATTTCTAATTAGAATAATAAGAGAATAATACGAAAAATTCTAGAATAATATTTGGAATAACTCAATTTTATAGAATAAAAAAAAAACTTCTAAATGTTTCGAGCATAATCCGGCAGGCCCTAATCCTTGTTTTATGTAAATTAGGAAGAGCTAGTGTGACCTGCTCCTTTTTCAAAACTTTCCCTAGCCCCCCTCCCCTTTTTTTTAGTCCATATCACAAATAAGAATCATGCTCCTGAGACTACATACTTAACATTTCCATTCTCATTTTGTATAACTTATACCTTAACAGTGCTTATATCAATCAATCTCTAAAAATATCATATCATGATTTACCTGAATTGCTAGTACATGCTGAATTATTGGTAAAATGAGGTAGTTGTAATTCAAGTATTTCAATAATGTCACTGTATTTTTCTCCATGATTTTTGAACTCTTGTAATAAAGTATAAAAATGCTTGGAATTCAAACGCACTTTATCAATTATTTTTTGAACTAGCTTTCCTGACTTTAGCAAAGGTGAAATTACTACACTGTTTAATACAAATTCTTGAATTTCGTCATCAATGAAATGTTTACATCGAAGAAATTGTACAATATCTCTATCATCCTTTAAAACTATTTCCAACTGTTGCCTACAATTTATTATTGCATTGTATTCTAACGAGTCCATTTTAATCTAGAAAAAGAACAAAAACAAAAAATCAAGTCACAAATATTTCTCAAATGGAGCACTTAAATCTATATAATATATACTTGTGTGTCAGTAACGACAATGACAGTGAAAAAATAATATGTAACTAAATCAAGTAGTAGAGGTTAATAAGAATGGATAAAAATAGCTACCTTATCCTATAGCTATACTGCATTCCTAATTTGCAAAAAAAAAAAAAAAAAAAAAAATAGTAGCTAGCTACATCAAGGGCAACTGTGTGGTGGGGTACTTGCTAGTCTATCATATTAGGCCAGTAGGACACTATCACAGGTGCTAATAAATATATCCGGCTCTATGAGTTACCTAATTTCTCCTTGCATACTCCACTTCAGATAAAATACCTTGCTACATAGTTAACTGCAATTTAAAATACAATTCAAAATGATACCATAACGATCAGGAAAGCAAGGAAAATTTTTATCCACTAGCTATAGCATAAGCAATTAGTTTAAAAAATTTAAGGTTTTTATGTGGTCACTGTGACTGGCTGTTCAGAGTCAACAATAAACCCACAATAACAAAATTTAGCTAACCAGCTTGTGCAACAACTGAAAAAAGTTTGTGGCACTTATAAACGCATTTATCAACTCTAGAGGTATGAAGAGGCATTCTATGTTTTTATGACTTTGTGAAACGTGGCATCAAGTAAAGAGGATTGTGTCTGTGCTTGAAGGATAATCTGGTAAAGAATAAAAGGACCAATGCTAAGGTCTCACTATGTCCAGATTGCTAGGTAATGTTCACAAGTTGCATTGTGAGCATCATACAAAATCTTTGAAACACTATGGCTTCATTTGAATTTGGCTTCTTAGTTTCAGCTATCTGGCAGATATTTTATCTGGAGGAAGGTTTATTTGATTAATTTGATAGCTAGCCAGTCTTAAAACTCACCTACTATTTGTTCCTGCAAAGATGTTTATTCCCCCTTCCCCTCAAAGCAACTTATATTTGGAAAAAATTAACTAGCTACGCCCCCTTTTATGCAAAATTGTGGCGTGGTGTACATAATAGTGGCATGGTGTTGTACATAATAGTGGCGTGGTGTACATAATTAGTTGGTGGAGTACTATACAGTTTAATAAATCTGCAATTCATTCTCAGGTCCTGATAAAGTTTGCTTACGCCGTAGCCAAAGCAACAGAGCTCGGACCCTGCCGCCCTCGCGCTATTCCTTCCATTCATTGACCCTTAATTACCAAAATGGGGATGGGTTTCCAAGCGCAAGGCTTTGGTTGTCCAAACAACAACATTCCCGTATGGTCAATGAAATCGCTGGAGCCACGTCACTGGTCAATTACCTCCCACAAAGACAATGCTGTAACCTGGACTTGCAGCCATTATAAAATCGATTATGAAAAGCTAGCTATTAGAAAAAAATTAATGAAGTCAGCAAAATGAGCGAAGGGGCTGGGCTTAAAAGAATAGCTATAGAGAATATTGTAAGTTAGCTAATGTGGTTTTGATATAAATAGCTACTACACATATCTTACCTGCTTTGTAATATATTTCATGGCCAGTGTTGAACTTTGAACTATGCAATTACATCAGGTGACCCGCTTCTGCACTTGGGTTAATTATACCTAAGTGCACGGGTACGGTGCTAGGAAGGGTGCCAGAGGGAGTAGCTGTAACGGTATGCTAGTCACGCGTTCATTGCCATAGATACGTAATCGGCGAGCGAGCGTAGCGAGCGAGACACTTACAGGGGTAACACAATCGAAAATCGGGGATGTTTGTTTATTGGCGAGCGAGCGAGACAGTATTAGGGGTGGATAATGCAAAATCGGGTATATGTTATACTAGTGGTGCGCTCGAATAGCGCAAATGCATGGCGAGCGAACAGACTCTTTTTACTGAAAAACTGTAGTGCACAGTGTAACCCTTTCCATCATCAGAGAATCTAAAGTCTCTGATCCCAGACTAAACTAACAGAATTACCTGAATAAACTTCGAAAGCAGTGGCAAAGAAGCGCAGCTTGACGAAGA
>WLWI01002678.1_pt1 | contig 15385 bp, 6 predicted proteins | sample 6701501 | NCBI WGS metagenome assembly WLWI01 (sample SAMN12718690, study PRJNA515312) | sponge metagenome | isolation source: marine sponge | host: Mycale hentscheli | place: New Zealand: South Island, Marlborough, Capsize Point | collected 2014-11-01
TCGTCGTAGCTTAAGTCGTTCCCGCTATAATAGACCTAACCGTTCCCTTCCGTCCGCTTGAAACAATACATTTTTAAGAAATCGATCGATCTTTTCTCGATATTACGCACGCCGCGTTGTGCCCGGTATTCCCGTAGACGGTCACATATATACACGTACATACATACATACACATACATACATACACATATACATACATACATATATATATACAAGCACATGTACATACATACATATATACATTCATACATACATTTATACAAATGGTCTCCACAGTACATAAGCCTTTCATCACAATTTTAATAGTAACACAACGCCAATATATTTTTATAGTATACCTTGAATTAATATTGTTACTTCATTACTTGTAGAGTTTGTTCCATCAGAATAACCAGCCTCACAAGCGATATTTGTATTATTATATAGTTTAGAAATAGAGTTCCATATCAAATTAGATCCTTGAGGATTATTAAATGTACTAACATTACTGATGGTTTCACTATATATTGATCCATTTAACTTCCAATGAATGTTATCAATGGTGCCGATGCCAAGAGAAGCGCAAGTAATGTAAGCTTTGTCTCCAATATACAAATATTGTCCATGATTTAATGTCACTATTACAATGTCAAAACGTGAAATAATTACAATTTCAATGAAAATTTACACAGGAATTTCTATACTATGGGCGGGCGAGCGAAGTGAGTGAGACTGTATTAGTGGTGGATAACGAAAAATTTGTTATGTTATATATATGTATGCATTGTACATATGCCCTTTAACACTCACATATTTCCTTTTTTCCTCTTTAAAATGCAGCATTCTTGGCTTACCCCCATATTATTTTTAGTACTACTGGAGTAAGCAGTCTTTTTTTTTTTAAGTTACACTCAAATTTGTGCAATAATGCTTAAAAAATGTATTGTCAAGTCACAATAACCTGTGGTTAATAGTTACTACGGTATCAATAACTCTCTAGCCAAATACAAATGAAACTCAGCTATTTTCGGTAGTGGAGTGCATTTTTTGTCAGGAGCTACTGATCTGGGCAGCCAGAATGGCTTCAATTCATGATCTGATCATTGAGGTAAAAAGTACTTTGGTATTATTTGTTAGCTGAAACTAATGGTTAATAGCTATATACAATATTCATACTTACGACACATGTAAAATCAAATCATGTGTTTTTAGAGTGAATGACATTTCACTTAGGAATGCTAAATTTGTACTGCAGAAGCTATCATTACTGAGGTAAGAGATTATTGTAGTTGTTGTAACCATACAAGCTCATCGCTATGTAGAATTAGAGCAACAAACCCTCAGCATGAGTCAAATACGGAATAATTTGCAAAAGAAGTCACTAGTTTTAAAGTGGACTTATATTCCTTTTCTCTCAAGGAGTATAAGTCCACCATATTCAATATCCGCTGTTGACAGAGTGAATGAATGAATAACAAAGGGTCTACTGTGACCCGCTCATGCATGCACGCTGAGGGTCAATAAATTAATTATTATTTATGCAATGGTGAAAGGAAACTACTGAACGTAGCAGAATACTGAAGGATAGCTCACCATTTGTGATGCTAGGGGACATTGCCCATAAAAGCTGGTACCTACTGCGGAGCTGACAGCTTCGCGTTTTCTCAACAAAAAGTAGCACAATAAAAGGTCTTAAATATTCGTCCTGAGTAAGTTCATACCTAAATCAACTGTTAATTGTAAGTATTCTCCAAAATCAGAGCATGACAGACAGACAAACAGACATGACGACTACTATAACTCTCTCGTGCATGCACGCTGAGGGTTAATAATAGAGTAAAGTTTACTTTCTTTGGTTCAATACATTGAGACCACAGTGGACTTAAAATGACTACAATGACCCAATATCACCTAACATTATATTGCTTACTATTTTCAATAAAGTTGAGGCTATTCTACATAAAACTTGGCCTTAAGCGTAGTAGAGTGAATATATCATATAGCAAATATAGCTACATGGACATATAAATCAAACAACACAATGACATAAAGAAACCTAAACCAACTGAATCCTTCATAATTAGATCTTACAAATGCCTGCCATTTACTTTCTTCAGATACGTATGGAAAATATCTGAATGGGAAGACTCCTAGTGGTGCAAAAATGGCCATTTTGCAGACCAACATTGCAGGAAGGATTTCTGAACTACGCCTTTTTTCTAAAGATCGCTTTGGAATAGTAATCAAAGGACCATGCTGGTCTGAAGCTTCAGAAATAAATTTTCTAAAAGGTTCGATATTAGCTATCTAATCCAGGTAGAAGTCACTTCGACCGCTCGATTTCGATCACCCAAGTTTGATGAGCACGAGTTTGGGTAAAGAGTAGAAGAGTAGAGCCCCTCATTGTTCAAATATTGGTGTGGCCATGGCCGCTCGGCCACACTCATTCCGATGGCCCAGAATAAACATATTAATAATATATACGTATATTTCACCACACGAGGTGGTTTACCAGGAGGCACTGTATGGACACCCCAATCTCAGCCATTCACACCAAATACCAAATGAGTATATAATTAATAGCATACCTCTAGTTTCTATATTTTAAAAAATCAATAATGGGGTGTCCAGGCAGTGTCTCCTATTAGACACCAAAACTAAGTTCTCCAACATCCCGATTTTTAACAGTGTACATATTACATGGTATATACACTAAAACCCAGTTTATTCGGACCTATTAAATACAAGTACCTGAGCTACCTTTATAAGCATAATTATTAAGGTTGGAGCTACAGGAAAAACATGCAAGTAAATAGGAAATTTGCAGCTGTGGGCAACACCTTGGTCAGGGGCTTTGTTAAAAATTCTAGTATATATATTATATATATTTTTATAGTTATGCTCACAAAGATTTCTTAAATATTCTTCAGAACATCCACACTTGTTTTTAAGATATTTATGTTTATTTCAAGCTTACTCACTGTGACTGAATCGTGAAAGCTATGCTACATGTATCAGTACTTATGTGATGAAGTATTCACAAAAAATTTGGATGCGCTTAATTATTTGGATGCATCTGTGCATAACAATAATGAAAATGTCCTAATAAGCACTACATAGTCACATTATGTAAATAAAACAAGTGCTTATGAAGACTTTAATACCTGAAAAACATGACAATGCAGCAAATTTTAACATGATCGATGACAATGTCGCCCCATTCATAATTAACAAAATAAAGCAGGACGTCCCATCACACATATAGCAGTTTTAGAGTGCAAAATAAAGATATGACTGCCACAAAACAAAAACAAGTATAATTTATCAGAAGATATGCAGGCCTAGGAGAGCTCCACGAACATTTTAAAGAAAAACTAGCTACACTACGCATGCAATATATTCTTGTAAAGCCTCACTGACCACTGACGGTAAGATGCAGGTTTTATCCATGCCAACCATTGCATTATCTTGTTAGTTTTCAGTTATATCCTAGTTTTCCATTATAACAAACTCTATTATTATCCCTTATCGAACCTGTGAAATTATTAACTATTTGTGGTGTGCAACTACTGTTTCAACCCTAGCCAGCCAATTGTTCAGTTAGCATCTAGTTTCCTGCTCAATTGCAAATCCCAAAAGTTATGCACTAAAATATTACAATTTTGTAATGGTAACAACTTCAACAGTTTCAGCATATATGGCTCTTGTGGTCAAAGTGACAGTACTTGGGAAAAGGGACCAATTACGTAAAAAAAAAATGTACAGTAGAGCCCGAACACCGACAATTTTTTTTTTTATTGGCCCACTGGTATCTCCTACCCTTTAGCTACACTGACACCAAATTTGAGTGGGTGAAACCGTTGTTAAAGGTCCAAGCGTTCCGTTTAAACACAGCCACCTTTTATTCTCTTTTTTGACCTTCCTTGCGTGCACGGAAATCCAACCCGCGAGTAATTGAAAATCGTGGGTGAATTCAATTTGTTGCCTAGCAACAAATTACCTCGACCTCAGAAAATCGCTGGTAAATTCTTATAAGTTTTTGTTATAGCATTGCAGCAACAAAATAGAAATAATAAACGTGAATAATCAAGCTATATAAGTTAATGTTGCTATTTATGGGGTCTTGTAATTGGGAGTCTGCAGATCTGGAGACTCTCCTGGGACTATTATTGTGTAGACACTGGAAGTCTGACTGGACAAAGGTTTTAGTGATGATAAGGACTTCTGTCACACATTATCTGGAGTCTGCAGATCTGGAGACTCTCCTGGGACTATTATTGTGTAGACACTGGAAGAATCAGCTAGTTTCTGACTAGACAAAGGTTTCAGTGATGATAAGGACTTCTGTCACACTGCAACAAGAGAAGGCAACACATTGTGAAAGTCCATCATTTTGTTCATTTTTGTTCATTGTTCAGAGATTCCTACTATTATTCATTGTTCATTTGTTCCAAAACAGGCAACAAGTAGGCTGACACACTTTCCTAAACTTAACTAGCCAGTGAAATAACAAACCAAGCTAGTTGATCATTTCTAAAAGAGTGACTGTATTACAGTCACTATGACTTACTGTAACTATTAAACTGTTGGAAACAGAAAGAAAAAAAAAGAAAGAAGAAGCACAAAACGGCCTGCAAAACTATGTCTATACTCATCTAGTGCTACTTAAAGCCATGCCTGTTTAGTACCCTTACACAACATAGGGTTTGAAATGAGTAGGGCCTTTCCCATAAACGAAGTAAGCGGCCCCAACTATAACTTACTGCCGTTCAACTGAGCACCGCCATTTTCCAAGCACAAATAAAAGTCTTACGTAACCCGTAACACTGACTTCCGGTTAGATTACGGAATTCAACGCTAACTCCATCAGAAATTGAATAAGAAGTTTTAATTGCAGTTTTCTCAAAACGACTGTGCTCAAGTTGATTAGATTGCCGCTCGTATATTTAGTGAACCAAGCAGCGCCTGCCTATAAACTTGGTACCAAAGTACCTCATTTTTTCAATTTTTGATGCAATTGGTCCCTTTTCCCAAGTACTGTCACATATAGTGTTAATCGTTGCCCTCATATGTTCTTTTCAAAACCTATTGATGGCTTTCTATCAACACTGTGAAAATTCAAACTATTAGAAATTTTGTTTTCACTGAATTTAGTAGCCCTTGCAATCAGATCCACAATATAGGGATAAGTGCCTATCTAATTTGAATCGAGAAAATTCATAAAATCACTTGCTTGCTCTTTGTCAGCAGTGAAGTGGAACGTTAAATTTCGTGGTATTTCAAATATTTTTGTATTAAAAAAACAGATATGATTTTTTGTATTATGGTAGCTTTGTAAGCCAGCTTAGCGAAATCACAGTTCATTGAAGATAACACTTATAGCTAATATATATATATAATATATATATATATATTTTGAGCCTCCAGGTGTTGTAATATATCTGCGATATCTCCATGGAACGGTGTTGCTCTTCTATTAGTAATTACATGGCAAAAACAATGATGCAGAACAATAGATAAGTAATAAGGTACAGTGAAAAAAAACAACTTTTTGTATACATTTACACTCTAGAACTTGTCCGTTCTACACACATAATATAAACAAACTAATATCCCCGATTTTCAATTGTGTCACCCCTGAATGTGTCTTGCTCGCTCTGCTTGCTCGCCAATTAAAGATGGTAGATGGGTTACCCTTGAGGCACAATAAGTGTTCCTCATATAAACAAGACCCATATTATCTCAAGCTTCAGCTGAGAATAGTGAGAAGCCATATGAAGATGGTCTTCACACTGAGATGTAGCAGTTATCAAGCACAATAGATAATATACTTGCTCATGGAAATAGTGTCAACAAATATTGTCACAATAAATTAATTCAGAAAGTCTTCATAAAAAACATGAAGTGAAAAACTATTTAATCTAATTTTAATTTCAACATGAGCAAAATTAAATATTTGCAATTTCACAGAGCTCCTCATCTGCTGACAACTGCCCAGCATGCAACTTTATACCACTTTCTATGTGCACCACAGCTAATCATAAAAAATAGTCTATACCTGATTGAAAGGTATGGTTAACATTTTGCCGGACTACAACTAACAATATGTAATATTTATTTACTTTTAGTGTATATGTTACTATAATACATTTCCAAAATTAGCTTTAGAGTGTTTATAATCATAATTTTGCATCTTTAATATGAATGACTCCTCTAACATAATTATGATGTATTATACAGAAATAGTGTGATGATACATGGTTAATAATTAACCACATTCACATATGACCCTTATGAAACTGCCACTTAGTCAAAAAAATCATCAAATAATGATACCAATTATTACAACAAAACTACTATTGTCAATCTTTATCAGTTTTACAATATAAGCAGTATGAGTTACTTAATAATAATAGCCAAATTGCACACTTATATTAAACCTAAAATACAAATTGCTTAATGTAAAAAGAGAAATACTATAACAAATACAGTTAAGATTGTATTTTTAATCACAACTTGCTAATACTAGTTCCATCTTACCTGTTACAGTTCCTTCAGCAGGTAACATTAATAAATTGAAATATAACAGTAAAAATGAGACTGTTCTAAATCTTCCATGGTACTGATAATTATTGATCTTTTTTGAAGTTTTCCATGTCTGCATATATAAAAAATCAAAACCAGGTAATAAGGATAAATCTTTGTCTAATAGTAGTTGTTTGTGTGAATTAATTTGATAAAAATGGGTTTCTAATGAAAATACGATAGAATAACCACAATGAATAATATTAATAAGGTATAGATTATTATTGTCATTGATAAAACAGTAGTTTTTACCTCAGCCCATATCTAAGTCAGTTCAAATTAAGTTTGCCAAACAACAAAACTGTACAAGACAAATGCATTTTCCCAATTGGAAACTAATTGTTGTCACAAGACTGTAGTAATTATAACATGTGAATAAAATCACACTCATGAGATATACCTATATAATTTCCCTCCAATATATTTGATGTATGATGTCTTTTAATATTGCACACTGTATTGTTAGCTAAGCTTTACTACAACATCTTAGTCTCAACTGCCCACTTTTTACCATTCACATTGCCATTATCCATGACAGTTTCTAAAACAATTACTAAATGTTTACTTCTGAAACAATCTACATCACATTTACTGATTTCTCCAAAGGTAGCCTCGGAGCAGATGTAGCGACTCACACTACTCTCTTGTTTCTCCTTGCACTATCGATGAACACATCCACATTAATGAAAAAATGCGTGGCACTCATTCAAATTGATTAAACCGCCCAGAAATGACTCCAAACTTCATACACAGACTGACTACGACCTTAGCTACGAAAATTGCGTTGCAATTTCTTTTAAAGAAAAAAATTCGGGCGCGCTGCCGCGAGGACCAAATTAGCAATCAACTAGCTAGACGAAACAAAGCAGAGTTGAGAAAAAGTACAACGAAGTTTTTGAAGACCATCAACCAATATAGCAGTAGACAAAGAATTGGCTCGTCAGCAACGGCGTGCCGCGGAGGAGTTGTGGATTATATACTTGAGGCTGAGGAGCTCGTAACTTGGATGAAACAGGCTTCCAAGGCCCGTTTTTTTTAATCTAGTTAGTTCATTAGCATTACTCTTTCGGATCCACCATTAGTTGGGGCTCTACAAACACCAAGAAAAAAGTTAGTAATCCCTAGCAACCAAAATCCAATTATTATGAATATTTCCGTGGGCGATGTCCCAGCACCCTTAAGTGTCCACATTGTATTAAATTCTACAACTTGATTTGTTAGTTAATGAATAACCACATAGAGTGTGATTAATAAAATTAGGTTAACATTCTGTATAAAATAAATTTCTTTGTAGAAATTTTGCTACTTTCCATTGCTCTACTAAACTAAGTAGTTACACTGTACATAGAATAATTTCGTTAATTGAAAAATCACTATTTAAGTATTAATATAATAAATGCTAAATGAGAGTTTACTGAAAGCATTGCAAATAGCATATTAATATAGCCAGAAATACTTTACCATGAAGGCTAAGATAACACTCAAGATCTTTCGTATCGCAATATCCACACACCAATCTGACATTTCATCCTGTAGACTTGGTACTACTCTCTCTTCATAATCCTCTTTCTTTCTTATTCTTTTTCTCTAAGAAAAATTTAAAACTTACCTAAATTTACATCACATATTAACAACACATTTAGCTTTATGTTAGCATAATATATTCTGCATAAATAAAAAAATACATGAATCCTGAAGTTATGTTGTTATGTATCCTGACTTTATTGTCATATGCATTCTGACTTTAACCCTTTCCTTCCGGACTTAATTTTACCATGCGTCGACGACCTCAGGCAACAACGGTTAATCCAAATAATTAACGTTATATTTTTATATCTTTTTTAGGCTCATTGATACCCTTAAAAACAAATTTTACCGTATAGAGCTTGCTTTGAGCTTTCCAACGCTATAAATAATGAGACTGTTAGGTGATTCTACCGCCCATAACAATTCCATACATTTGAGCTACCAAAAAATGTATTGACAATATTTGTAAATACTTGTACCTAAAAAATAAAAAAATATATAACCACTTGTCAAAAAAAGTTATTATTGCAAATACATATCATTACAATGATGCAGATCTTAAACCTTCTGTTCTTTCATCATAGGTGAGATAAAACTTCTGTGACCGAGGTAACTTTTTATATAATTTTTCATAGAGACCACGGTAAAAATTTGTGACCGACCTAGGCATAAATGCAAAAGTTGTGAAATACTCTCGAAGCTACCTTTTTCCTAGCTTTAGTAAAGCTCTGGGAACATGTATTTCAAATTTTAAGCATCTAACTAATCGTTAAGTGTCCCTAAAATATCGAAGAAGCCGACAGGGTCTTGGAACGCTTTAAAGCGTCTATTGGAAGGAAAGGGTTAACAGTGTCACATATCTTAAATATATATATATTTATATATATAATAACAAAAGTGTGGTTACACCTTAACATTTCATTCGTTTGCCATCAAATATTTGTATGAGTAATAGCACAGGTAACCGCGCTATTCGGGATTAATAGCACAGGTTACCCTTGCTATCACTCACTAATAGTAGGCAAACTTTTTAAAATGTCATTTGCAATTGTAGCTATACTATATCGTTCACTCACTATCTCCTTACTTCAGGATTAGCTTCCGCTGGAACTTCGTTTTCAACCTGCGGCTCCTCCTAATCTTTTGAAAAACATTCCGTCTAATACCGGTAGAGCTTCTGCGGTAAAGAAGACATCTTTCTCCAACTTGAAACTACTCGAACTGTACATTTCCAAGGTTAACTCTGCACGTGTGCGCACTTACCTGTGCTATTTCACTTAGCTACCGAGGTATTTCACTTAGTTTCCACTTAGTTACCGAGGTATTTCAATTAGTTACACGCTATTTCACTTTTCCCGTGCAATTTCAATTGAACAGTGGTTAAGGGACTGATGCAGAATACTGACGTTAGAGCATTCCGTTGTAATTGTTTCTGGACTGATGATTCACAATAGTGTCCTTGGGCTGCCAATTCACATGGCTCAATTTCACAATGCTAGTCAAGACATTACAATAAAAGACAAGTTTTTAAATGGTTATGAATCAACCAAGAAATATAATATGTCAAAAGCGCTTACCATTCATTGTTTAGCTTGGAGCGCTTCTACAGGCTATACAAATGCTAAAAAAAAATTGCATTTAAAGTTTTATGAGTGACTTCCGCGAACAGACGTTTACACTATTATGAAAGAATTACATAATGTTAATAAGATTTTCCCAGGTAAAGGTGACCTCACGGCCACAGTTTTTGTTCGGAGTATTGGCTCATTACTTGTCCAAGACTTCATGAAAAAAGTTTGTAAGCTTTTAGGCTTTAGTACTACTTAGTCATACTGACTAAGCTAGAGTTTATGTAGTAAGCTATTCTTCCTTCAGCCATATTTTTCGTAAGCTTCCGCAGGTATCATCATAGAAATGGCGACCAGCATTCTCCATTTGCAGATGGGTACTATTAGAATGGTAGATTATAACTAAACCCTTATTTTACCGATGAAGCTTTTGCCCAAGTCAGCCGAAATTTTAACCTTTGGTAGTTTGATAATGAGGTTGCAGAAAACGCCAATAATTTATTATTTTTTAATTGAGGTAAATTGACTTTACTGAGCATTTACTCGACTTTAATTTGTCATAACAGTCGACTTTATCATAGTTGGTCATATATGGAAATATTATTATTTTATTTATTATTTTTATAGCAAAGTTGCCTGATAATATTATACAGCAACCAGTCTTGTAGATATGTTGTACAGATAGTTATACCCGTATACAATCTGTGATGCAATTCTGGCTAACAGATAGACTCCAGTATTCCACTGTATAGGCTAATAGATATTATCATCTTTCTTGTGAGATAAAATACTGAGGTACTGGGGGAGGTTGGGATGTGCCCAATGCATTTGACTGTAAATCAGTAGCCATAAATATTTTTTTTAAATCTTTATTAAATTTAAGTCCCAAATAATAAGATGTGATCCAACCAAATTAAGTTTTTAATACACTGTAATAACATCCTTGTTCACTTACATGAAAAGGTGTACTTCCTTCATAAGGTCTACTCCCGCCAGCTACAACCACCATGTACTTTCTTCCCTCTTTCCCCTGTACTTTCTCTCTGTCTTCAATTGTCTGAACTTGAATATCACCATCACTTTTCTGATCAGTCAATTTTTTTACATCTTCTTTATACTACACAAAATGACCAGGATAGTATATAATGCTGAAAGCCAATAAATTCAGTAAGAAACTACTTTACCAAGATTACAACAAAACGAGGAAAATACAACAACATTTTAAAGGGATAACTTGACCATTATTTGAAATGTGTACTAATAATATATTTATAATATCTGCTGTTGCTAGAAGCAATATCCATAACAATTGTTTATCTTTACCACTAGCATATAACAATGAAGCAATCCAGACGTTTCAACACCTATACAGATGTCATCATCAGGACATTAAGGTTTTGTCTGTTTGTAAAAGTAAAAACAAGCATTGTGCATTGGAATACTGGTTTATTAAAATGTTGGATTTAAGAATGAACAGGGACCAGGGTACTCTGTCATGTGATTATGATTACCAGGTCAGGAAAATCATAAAGCAGCAGAACAGCTAACAGTCATCTTACACAATTATTCTTGCCCCAAGACATTTCCTTTTGCATCCACCCTCTAGCACAAACATGTTCATTTTTTTGCTAATTCCCTGGGCATTTCACTTATTTGTACTATTCTCACTGATGATGACATCTGTATAGGTGCCTAAATGTCTGTATTGTTTCATTGCTATATGCTAGTGATAAAGAAAAAAAACAGTTATGTACTAATAATAGCAACAAATACTTTATATATATATGATTCAAATTGACAAAATATGACACATCACTCTTAAATATACTAATCATGTTAATTATAAGGAATCTACAGTAGGGGAAAAAATTTCCCATTGAATTGGTTTAAGGACTTTCTAAAGTCTGTACGGAAGACTTTTAACACAATTTTTTTGTGCAACTTTTAGCTGACTTTTTTGGCAATTTTTTTTTTTTGTATCAGACTTTTTTATCTAGAGACCTTTCTGAGTCTGACTTTTTTAAAGTTAGGGGCAGAACCCTTCTAGAGCACTTCAGTTATTGTGGTTAAACAAGTACAGGACAGCACCTGCTTGGTGTGTAGCAGCTACAAAATCAGATTAAAACTAGGCTGCTAACCATTTTTAAAAAGAATAAATGGACTTTAAAAACAGGTTTAAAAGTTGGTTCAGCAGCTGGTGACTTGTGTAGTCGGCAGGCATTGGTTGATAAAAAGTCATTAAAAAGTCTCCTTACCCTAGAGACTATTTTTCTGTTAGTCTCTAAAAAGTCTGGTCACTATGGGAATTTTTTTTTACCTCTACTGTAAGTTTAAAAATAATTGTTCTCATTTGAAAATAATATTAATAGTTTTCTCCACTTTTTCAGATGTAATACACTCATGTTATATGTAGTTATAAATTATGCATGCTAATAATAAGCATACAAATATTTATTTATCTCTGTAGTTATGTCATACTTAATTCTTAAACCATTTTGTATCTCTGTAAATTGTTTAAATGTTAAAATATTTAATTAGCACATAATAATTGTTATGAAAGTAATAATAATCAGGAAAAATAAATAAATAAATATACTGCACGCAATATCTAATTTCTACTTGGAGTATAATCACTTGTAGCATTACCATTCTAACGTCAATGTAGTTTAGCAGATTCTCAACTGCAAAAGTCTTCAGTTGAAATACTAAGTCTAACTTTTCATTATACTTTCCCATCTATAACAAAAAAAATAATGCTTGTTGTACAAACAAAAATTTGATGAAATATTTATATATCCATATAAAATTATATACTGGATTAATTTATTTGATTATATCTGCATCTTGCAAGCATTCAATATTTTTCCATATAAAACACCGCATAATGATACTCCAATGTGTAGCGGTGGAAAACTGAATTTATAGGTACCTCTGAATGTTTACTGTTTTCTTGACATACACTATGAGGATGACTTTTCACTTTAATGCTTGTATTTTCACTTGCATTAGGCTCATAACAATTTATTAAAATATCTACCAATGATGACCGACGACATACTTATTCATGAATAATTCATGATTTGGTATCATGTGAGACTCCAACCCTTTACCGCCTCAGGTGCACTTATCACGCATACTTATTATAATACCGCTTGGACCTGCACTTCTAATGTATCCTGGAGTGTCTTATTAACACTGTTGGGAAAGAGTGTTCACTTACACTAGCTAACTGTAATCCATCACAAATCACGGGTGGAAGAAAGGCAGAGAAGCAGGAGAACTCAAGAGTCAAGAAAAATAGTAGCAGGTGAGAAAAGGTTGACTGATATATCTGCTTCAATGAAAAAGTGAAATAAAATGTAATGAAGGACAGAGATGAGGGGCTGGAGAGTTCAACAAAGGAGGAGAAAGGAATCCATGAGTTCAAGGGATTGAGAAAACATGAGATAGCTCAGGAAAAAAGGGATCAGCAGAGGGAAGCCATGGATAAATATCTTACCTTATTGCAATCTAAATTTGCAAAGATTAGTATATTAACCCTTTCACCGGTATAACTGCCTTATGGCGGTCGAGGTACCCATCGACACAAAAAGAAGTATAAAAAATGAACCGCTCACGCCATCGACTTGTTTTAAACACCAAAATAGAGCTTAAGCTTAGCCTTATTGCATATAATTTTTATTAACACGCAGGTATACGGTAACTAAGGAAACCGTAACGTACTATTCCGTCAAATTTTATTAGCCTACTCAGCATAAGCATGGCTTTGTGGCTGAGTGTAGACGGTGTTGTTAGTTTGTTGTTTGACGACGAGTTTGGATTATCTGAAGCGGAGAGCGATGAAAGGGACTTGCAAGAGAGCAGTACAGATATTTTTGCTTTCATTGGATCGCCAACAGTTACTTTTAGGGAAGTGAAAGCTTTAGAAGATGCTGTGCATTCTTCTGATGATCACTTGCAATGGGTCTGAATCTTCAGATGCTGAAGGTGAGTCATAAACACTGGGCATGTCTTAGATAGCTGTGCTTAGCAATACAAGGATAGTTAGTTCTAGGTTTAGCTAATAGAGCATAGTAATCTCGTATTCAATGCTCCTTTTGCAAGGTCCATTTACGTGTTGCACCTGAATTAACTGGGTTTTTTTAATATAGCTACTCTTACAGATTTTTCATTATAAACAACATTTTTGTAAAACTTTAGATTTTTCATTATAAATATATAATTCAATCATCTAGATGTAAATCTAATTGTATAATCAACATATTATCACTTTTATATTAAAATAATTCAGAAAATATTATGAAACATTAATTAAAATGTTGTGGTTTGTTGCTAGGCAACATACATGCGGTTTTTCAAAATCCCTAACGAGTGTGCTACATGAATATATATGGTTGCTAGGTACTTTTTTCAAATGTTTAATTTGTTATGATTTTTTTAAATCTATTTACATATTTTCTTTTTAAAAATCTACTGGTGAAAGAGTTAAGAGCCACGGAGTGGTGGGATACTTGCTATATATATATATTATATATATATACATATAATATTGTTTGTTTTTTCATAAGTGGATAAAGTTACAAAAATGTCTATGTGACATATCTAGGTATACGTCTCACACAGCATCAAAGTCAAAAAATAAATATATAGAGTGGTGGTTACAGCAATCAATACCGCACTTTATGCACTAGTTACTATCACAGCGGGAATTCCTGTGCAACTCAATATAGCAACAGGAAGTCTGAATAACAGCTGACTCAAAGTGGAATAATTGATTTGATACAAGAATGATTTCTTACCTGCAGAAGCAAATTACTATCTTTGGCTATTGTATTAACATATGATAACACAGATAATCCGGAATATCACAGTTTCATGCCATTATATCTCAATATTGTTATTGAGTTGACTTCCTCTTAGCAATGCAATAATGAAAGTCACCAAAATTATCCAACTCTTACTACTAAAGTTCAGTTAAAAGAACTGACGCATGAGATACACTTGGCATGTATACAGATGTTTCTACTAGCAGCCTACTATATTATGTCAACCATTACATAAAATTATATAACCTATGTATTCACTATTTCACTGAAGATATGATCTTTATAATCTTTAAAACTTGTACGTCCTTCACATGCATCTGCAGCTATATCTTCATCAGGATTCTCAGCAGCAATCTGTGGAACAATAAAACAAATAGCTAATAGTAATATTATTAACAGTCATAATAAATGAAAAAAGTCTGGAATTTGCTTAAAAATTAAAATAAATAAGAACACCTAATAAACATGCACATATAATTTTATTATTGCATTGCATTTTTTTAAATTTACTATGTTTCCTCATATTAGTCTCTGCTGTTTCTTAACTATAGAATAATATGAAGCACCATAGGTGTGAACCCTCAGCGTTACTATAAAGTAGCTAGCTATTACAAGACCCAAACACTATTTATTTATAATTTGGTGTAGTTATAGTACGTCAATATGTGGCTAATTCAGGCTGATATGTAGCTCGTGCTAATTAAACCTCAGTGCGCATGCACCTGAGGGTATAAGTAGTCAACCTGTCAGTCATTCAGTCATTCACTCATTCAGTCATTCAGTCAACAGGGGATCTCGAAGAGTACGGCTACCCAGGCTTTGAAAGCGACATCAAACTATAGCACTTCACAGAGTAAGTCCCTTTAATGTGCCAGAATTGTTAGTTTTGACTTAGTTTTC
>WLWI01002679.1_pt1 | contig 15384 bp, 3 predicted proteins | sample 6701501 | NCBI WGS metagenome assembly WLWI01 (sample SAMN12718690, study PRJNA515312) | sponge metagenome | isolation source: marine sponge | host: Mycale hentscheli | place: New Zealand: South Island, Marlborough, Capsize Point | collected 2014-11-01
CTCTTCTCCATAATCATATATCTGGAGTAGATAATGTTTTTAGTACCTAGATAATCATCTTATGTTTTGGATGATAGCCATATTTAATTAAGTTAATAGCAGATATTATATGAATCATTATTTAGTGCTAAGCATGTGCGGGTTCTACACATAATTATTATATTATAACTACATGTTAGTTTGATACGTGTCCGAAATAGCACCATATCCCATGCTGTTTATTTAGAATCAAGATAAACGGAAACCATCTCATCCGATGCAAACAAGAAGAAAAGATTATGCTGCAGCTCAACTAGACTGCACTTATGAACAATTGCCTGGAGTCGACGACCAAGATAAATCCAACAATATTCGTACCAAGCCTTGTCTGGATAAGCCCCCAATCCCACCCAGAGATGATGATCGTAAGGCCAAAGCTGATATCATTTCAGAACGAGATCACAAAAGAAAAATTGAGGGTGTTCATGAAGCCCTATATGATAAAAGACCGAGTACGCAGAGTGAGAATACTGAACAAGGTATTATGGAAGCATCAGAGATTAATAAAGAATGTACAATTCCAACTGGAGACAACGGACTTCCTTTGAGAACAACAATGACGAAGGGAAAAGATGGGCTTCATTTGAGGGCTGGTGGGGGAGGGATTCCAAGTCATAGTAAGGAAGATGACATTATAAAGGCTGTAAAACATGAATATTCAGGTGAAATTTCTAAACAAGGTCTAGAAAAATCTGCATTCAATCGTTTGGGTTCAGTAGATAATAAGCCATATCCTTCACTCGGCAACCAATATCCTAGGTCTGTGTTAGGTAACCAGGATGATTCTCATAATTGTTGTCCTTCTCTAAATGCTGAGACATTTTCACATCAAGGGAATAATTATCGTGCGAATCCTAGTTTTCAAGGTGATTTTAAAGTTCCATCTCGGGATCAAGTTCAAGAGTCGCAACATTTTGTTAGTACTGATCCACTTGGCATCTATCAAAGAAGGGATGAGCACAGAGTTGAGAATCAAGTACTGTCAGCACCAGCAACAATAGAATCAGATCAATATGTTCATGCCAGTGTAGTGGAAGGCATATCATCTGTAGGGGATCCTAATAGTCTATCTCAGTTGAATCCAAAGCACCAACCCTCATCTAAGGAAAGGATATCCCACACTAGTAGTTCTGATGATGAAGACACTGATGATGAGTCATTGCACAAGGGCTTAGATCAGGACACCAAGAATATAGCAGAAGAAGTTTCTGAAGAACTCAATCGAGATCCAAATTTTGACCAGACTGTGGTGCATGTACCCTTATGATCCTAATATGGTTTGTCCCATATGTGGGAAGAAGTTTCGTATTGGTAAAATACAAAGATTTCGAAAGCATGTTGATGCATGTGTTTGAGAATGATTTCTATATCACTTTTGCATAGCTACTTTTTTTTTTATCTTACTTGTAATATTTCACATCAATCGTATGTAGCTACTGATTTAAATGTAATTATATATTCTACAATGAATTTATATTCTGAAATTGTTAAATAGATAATACTTTAATAGTTAATACTATTTCATATATTCCATTATAACTATCCTTCAATATATAAATAAATTTAAACATTCTAACTTGATTAGTAGGAGGTATAATTTAGTATATTGGACTATACTTTCACCCTTAAAAATGTATATGAAAAATCGCTGCACCAGGAAAGTGAAATAGCACACAACTAAGTGAAATAGCTGTGGCATCTTACCACAGACTATTTGGACTTATTTGATATCACCTGTGTTGTGTGTATGTCTTATCTGTGCTCCACCCCTATGTATACTTTGGTTTGGTGTCAATGAGGTGAAGGGCTCACAAGCATGCTATGAAGGCCAAGAAGCGGAGTTGACCCTGACCATTGTTGATGGAGGTGGACCTACCCTCTTAGGACGAGATTGGTTGAGTCGCCTGAGGTTGAACTGGGCAGGACTTAACCACATCGCTGAAAGGATCGCAGTGAGTTATACTCATTCTGCTCTATTTGCTGAAGGTCTCGGACGAATCAAGGGAGTCACGGCACAGCTGTATCTCAAGGAAGGGGCACGCTACTTAGTCAAGTTGCAACCGAAATTGACCGGCTGGTGGTTCTCAAGCTTGGAATCCTGAGAACCAGCGAAGTTTAGTCCCTGGGGTACTCCCATAGTTCCTAATCGTAAGAAGGATGGAGCTATCCGTCTATGCGTCGACTACAAGGTCACCGTGAACCGAGACAAAATCACCGAATCGTATCCATTGCACAAGGTGGATGACTTGCGGGAATCCCTCGCTGGAGGTACTGTCTTCACCAAATTGGACTTAACCCATGGAGAACCTCTTGCAAGGTATAACTGGTTTACTGATTTACATTGATGATATTCTCATCACAGGCAAGACCGTTGCTGAGCATCTGAGCACTTTTGGGGCTGTGTTGGAGAGACTGGATGAAGCTGGGATGAAACCAAAGTAAGAGACCAAAGTAAAGTAAAAGAGACTAGAAGAGACTGAAGAGACTAAAAGATACCAAAGAAACTAGAAAGACTAAAGAGACCACAAGAAACTGGAGAGACTAGAAGATTAAATTAATCTTTCCCCCCCCACACACACACACACACACACACACACACACACACACACACACACACACACACACACACACACACACACACACACACACACACACACACACACACACACACACACACACACACACACTTCCATCACAATATAGCTGTAAGGAATCTGGCAGCCTTGGCTCATATGAATCTGGTACCATTAAAGCAATACAAGTTATTTAAAAGTTTTCTTTGTGATATTGTTTAGCAGTCTACTAATAATGATGTAGCTATCAGCAAGTCAGTCAGAGTTATCACTGCTGGCATTTGAAGCATTACAATTGGCATCTGAAGTAATCAGAATCACTATTGCTTGATCAGGAGTGACTCAAGCTGCTTTAATAAAGTGAGGGGCACCATGTATCACAATTTAATATACTCTCATGAAAAACACTTATATTTCATGGAAAAATAATATAACTTCATATTGACTAAGCTAAAAACACAAGTTTACCCATGCTATTCAATACTTAAATATGCATAGTATGTGCCCCCTAGACTGATGAACTATTTACACAATCCGGTGAGAAGAAACTAATACAGTTGCAGGTATTGTGAAAAATACATGTGTTAAAAAAAAAAAAAAACAGTTAGAGTTGCTGGTGAAGTAAATGCACTAGGTAACCCCAACAAATCTGCATTACACAACATCCTGACTCAAATCCTGTTTGCCCCAATTTATGGGCACTTCAAGGTTCTTACTTTCAGCAGTAGCAGGAATAAAAATGCAGTATAACCAGTGACCACTCCTTAATCGTTCTATCTAATACATCATGTAGTGTTTTATTGTGTATTAATCACTTGAATTATTAAACTTCAATTGTTTATTGAATCAATCCTAAGCTACAACAATGTAATTGTAGGATAACCAGCGTATTGAGCTCAGTAAGCTCAAACTAGCTAATATAAGTGTCCATCTACACGTATCTTTAGTCTGAACACTATGAAATATAGACACAAAGCATGTTGCCATGACACAAGATGGTGCTATATGTGGGTGGCTTGGGAAGGTACGTTCAAGTCATGCTACGGCCTTAGGGACATATTTGTATCCAGCACATCCACTAGATTCAATTATCAGAGATTCAATTGTTCTATTTGTGACACTATTAATTTGTGAGTTGGTAATGATTGTATTTGCATAGTGTTTCAGTTTTCATGGTTACATTAGTTAGTGTGATGTCGTAGCCTTTTAAAAAAAATCAACTTTTTTTGGCTTCATTTAACAGATGCTCAGCTGCATATGGTGATTGTAACTATGCCCTGGGCTGCTTAATATACAGCACACACATTATTCACTAATGTTATGGACCTCACATACATCAACAATCACACTAGATATTGTTTAAAAAGTGTACGTCTGCTCTGCTAATGTGATGTAAAGCAAGTCATTCGGAGTCATCACTGCTGATGTCTGAAGCATCATTATTCGTATTCTTCACATCATTATTAGTGTCTTCCAGAGTAGCCACTACATTCTAAATTTGTTACGAGCTGCACAGCTGTAGTGAACTGCCATTTTTAAGGTCCCTCAGCCTTAAGTAATGCCCCACCCTGTGCTCAAGAGGCTACAGCCGGGCCTTTGAGACCCTAAAAGCAATAGAGCGTCTAATTGTGACCGTCTCTATAGGAAAACCGGGAACAACGCGGCGTGCGTAAATATCGAGAAAACATCGATCGATAATGTATTGTTTCAAGCCGACGGAAGGGAACGGTTAGGTCTATCGTAGTGGGAACTACTTAAGCTACGACGATAAAACTTGGAGAGCTCAATATCTGGACGCCGACAACTCTGTAAGTGCAAAAAAAATTGTTTTCGAAGGGTGCTGCATTGTGCCCGGTTAGTCTGGCGGGCCAGACCCTTTACCTTCTTTTTTATGGGCGGGGGAAGGGAAAGGGTCTGGGGTCACTAGCATCAACGACTTGTCCCAGAGGAATTTAATTAAAAAGTTTCAAAATTGCGTCACGTATTCCCCCGCGCATTTTAATATTTCCCGGGAAAGCAGCTGTAATTTGCAGCTCGACCAGCGCAATCCGGCTTAGCTATGGAGTTCTGCTTAGGTTGTGACTCTGATCTTCCATCAGAGTCTAGATATGTCCGTAGGCTAGTCAGATCTCTCAAGACTCCGTTCTGGAGTAGTGTTAGCCTGGCGTAATCTAATGAAGGAAGCATTGGAAGAGAATTCTGGGCCCTCTCCTCCAGATTGCTTCCCAAGTAGCTGTGATCTTACATTACAAACCTCATCAGGTAAGAGTCTTCCATGCTTGAAGGAAAAAAATAAGAACCGTATAATGACGCATTATAATGACGTCCCATGACGAAATGTACCAAGGAATGTGCTAAAACCGCCACCCCAAAATCGGGGTGGCTCGAACAAGTCGTTGATGCTAGTGACTCCAGACCCTTTCCCTTCCCCCGCCCATAAAAAAGAAGGTAAAGGGTCTGGCCCGCCAGACTAGTGCCCGTTTATCCTGTAGACGGTCACAATTATTATTTAAAATAACACAAACATCTTTGCATAAGGGTACACTCCTTCAATGGTATTTTTGTCGTTGTCATAATATTGTTCCCCACACCAAAATTATTTGTAGACCTATGATCTAATTTATTATCAGACACTATTGCTTGGCTCAATCTGGAACTGTTGTTATACTACCATTACTGTCTCTGATGAGCTGCAGTCTGATCCATTCTTCAACCTCAGACTCATCAGACATTGCTAGCTAACTAACACAACCCACAGCCATAGGCTTACTATACAAACCCAAGACAGCTGTTCCCCTCATACCCCTAGACAGGGGTTATTTGAGGGGTTGGGTTGAACCCCCCCTTTAGATTGACCGGAAGTAAATATTTTAGCCACACCCCACATATTACTTCTGGAATATCATCATCTGTTCGACTGTCTGCAATTGAATTCTCTGCTGTTTCCCTAGATGAACTTCATACTCTGTATAATGGACAGCTTAGCCTGAGTGCAAGTGGCCAAATAAAAATTCAGCTCCTTGGCTACAAAATTTCGCTCTTACATTGGCATGAGTAAAGCTTGCTAATTAATATCTATTCTTTATAAAATGTAACGTGATGCACTTATTAAAGAGTAATAGCATGGGTAAGCTACTATTCTATATTAATAGCACAAGCAATGGATTTTTTTCAACAGATTAGAAGGGGAGCCATCAGGAAGTATCTGATAAAGTTAAATCTGAAATACACAGATAGTGAGTGCACTATTTAGTGTGTCTACACTACAAATGATTAAAAAAAAGCTGGCTTACTATTAGGAGTGATAACAAGGGTAACCTGTGCTATTAGGGATCACTAGCGCTCATAAAGCTATTGAAATAGCACTCAGATTTACGTGTGTTTTTTTTTAACCGCGCTAGACTAAATCCCGCCGCGTGTAGCACGGAAACGTGTGGTTTTATTTATTCCCATAGACTTTTCTATTTAGTTTTGAAACTGCACTTTCCCGCTTGCCCTGAAGTTTTTAAAAGGAATTTTCTTCACCGCTTCGCGCGATCTTTCGGTCGGTACAAACCTGGGAAGCGTAGTTTTTTAATTACGTATTCATACCTACGCAAGACTTACCTTCTGGTTCGTCTAGTGGACAATGAATTTTCAAGTAAATACTGTTGAGTAGGGCTTATAACTGTGACAAATAGCGTATTAACTTACCACCACCACTAACTCGAATAGAAATGGAGCTCCCATAAGTTTTTGCGTTTTAACTGCACCCTCAAAACAATTCAAAGCGGTAAACAATTCAATTTCTAAGGTGATAAGGGTAATGGTCGCTAAACCGGGGATTCTGAAGTTTATGAAACCAATTTCATATTTAAAAATATGTGCTTTCCACTAATTACTTACTACATTTATTAAAAACAAAATTTGGAACTGCATGGGTAGCCAGTGAAACCAATTTCATATTTAAAAAATGTTCTTTCAACTAATTACTTACTACATTTATTAAAATTATTATAATTTATATTAAAAAACAAAATTTGGAACTGCATGGGTTATTATTGCACTATAGCAATTACGAAATAATTTTGTTATAATTTTATTCATGTTTTTTAATTCATTTTGTAGGGTTTGCCCTGTCCCTTTGACAAAGAGGAGACAGAGGAAGAGAAGACAGAATAAAAGATAAGATAGAGAGAACTTAAAGCCATAAACTTATATGTGTGTGTATGAATTATGTAATGCATATATGTATATGGTTTAGTTCTATGTCGTCATCAGTGTGTTGTGTTTGATTTAGAGTTCAACTATAGTATGTCCAAGTTGAGTTGGCACGACCGCAAGCGCGGTAACTCAGGAATGCATTTAGTACACAGTAAGCAATTTAGTCATGTGAATCCAAGTCAATTAAGTGCGCAATCTTCAACGTTGCATGTGAAAAAGGAGCGTTTACGCAGGTGCGCATTAATCCTGTAACTATTGAAGGAAAGAAATTTAGTGAAGTTTATGGAGTTTTTCGGCGCTGTACAGCTCATCTCGTCTGTTTTTATGTTTCTTATGGCAGATAATGTACAGCAGATGGAAAACGCAAACTTGTGGGGCGTTCTTCTAAAGAAACAGGATTAAAATCAGTCGATTCTACCTGCCGTGCCCCAAGAAATATTCTGACATTCACAGGATTCAGTAGCACAGCACTATTAACATGTAGCTAAAGTTACTAGACTTTCTTGTTAAATAAAATTATCAATTGTTTCATATATTTATAATAATGTATATGAAAATTGGTGAAATGATAGAATTTAAGTAGTGCACATATACAAATAATAGTTGTGATCCGAGTTGAACGTGGAGTGCTGCCTGAGTTGGTCCTAATCGGCATCTATAGTAGTGAAGAAAAGGAATTGGCATGAACACGGTTTTGACAAGCACACAATTTAAAGGCAAACAGCTTAAGTACGTAAGGTTCAAGTCATCCTCCCATTACCGAAGTCTGACCGACAACTATGGCAGGTTATAGGTCTCAAATTTCTATCATAGATTCCTACCTAATGGTGCTTGGACTCATACAACCTCTAAATGAACTCCTTCCCAAAATCAAATCTACTTTCACCATCTGAGGATGCAGTTGCGGCCTTCAATGCCACCAGAGAGACTTTGGCTAGACCTGACGTTTGTATTGATGACATATTTTTCTAGATTTAGCATAGGTGATGTCAAAGAAGATGAAACCAACTGAGACTTGTTATAGTACTTTCAATAAAGTACTACTGGCTATCTACCTGGCTATTCGTCATTTTCACCATTATCATGGAAGGTCATCACTTTTATGTGTGAACAGATCACAAACCACTGATACATCCTTCATACATGCATTCTCCATGTCAAGCATGCCAGTTAGATTATATCTCAGTGAACTTTACTCTCAGGACTACCTCTTATACATATTGGATTGTGTGCTGCCATGACTGAAGCAGAATTGACGGATACTCTGATTTGAGAGCTTCAATCTTCTCCTTCATCTCCTTTAGTTGTTGAAGCATTCCCACTTCATCAGCAAAGATAAACTGTAATTGATTCACTCAATGGTTTGTCCTACCTAGGCATTAGGGCTACACAATATCTCATCATTGCCTGGTATGTGTGGCTGGCATAAACGCAGATGTTCGAAGATGGACTCATTCATGTGTTCAGTGCAAATGTGCAAAGATAACAGGCATTCAACAGTTCCATTATCTACTTCTCCACCTACCACTTCTTGTTTAGACTTTGTACATGTTGACCTGGTTGGACCTCTTCCACCATCGTGTGGCTTCACTTCTTCTTGACTTATGTTGACTGGTTCACCAGATGGCCAGAATCTATTACCGTCACTAGTATCATCGCAGAATCTGTTGCTTGTGCTTTCCTTTGTGGATGGATTTTCATGATTATGGAGTACCTTCTACGAATCATTTCAGATTGAGGACATCAAACTTATGCAATTACTCGATGTTGCTACTTGGCGCTAAGTGAGCTCGCACCACCCACAATATCAAATGGCATGAACATTCAGTCAGTCAGTCTGTCCCATGCATCTTGTCAATTATGAATATAACTAAAATTTACATGAGTAAACCTTTTTGTTTGCTACCCCAGCAACAAGATCATGCATGTGTAACAATGTCAGGCACTTTGGACCTCACTTTCTTCAAGCAATTAACTTGGATTAGAATAACCAGAAAACAGTTTACTTCATGTTTATGTGAGAGGGGTTGGGAAAACAATTTGGATTTGGTCAGGCCATGAGTATCATTTACCAGATTCGGAACTTCTTTCAGAGGTCTGGGTATAAAAGGAAGAATCCCCGCATTCCCTTTGACCTCTAGCTCCATCTATTAAAATTAAACAAAGTAGCCTTGCAAAGACAACCCTCCATTATAACTCACTATCCTTTCAAGTCAATCCACACCACGTTTACAACGAGTGACCTAACTAAAAAATAATTATGTAATATTTTTTTGAGTAAAAATACTTAAGTCCATGTATCAATGCTATGTGTATGAACCAAAGTATTTGTTGATTGAAGATGAACCAGCAGGATAGTATCTTGCAGAACTCTGATAGCACGCTGTATATCTGTTGCAGTTGAATTTAGCTATGTCAATGGCAAACAGTACTTTTCTTCTTCTCTATTTAGAACGTGCCATTGATTTTTTTTCTTGTTGGTTTGTTTATTGTTTTTTCCCGTTAAGATGTTTTTGACTAATATGTGACATTGTTTCCCAGCTTTTTTGCACTAAGTAGCTCTAAATATGCTCTCTTGGAAGTTGGCAACAAAAAATGTCAGCCGCCATTTTCCACTTATTGCAAAATATATGTCCCGGGCTAAGCCCTCTTATATACGACTTACTCGGTTTAGGAGGTATGTTTAAAATTTTCAAAGAGCTCACTAGTGGTTATTGATGGGAGCATACAATTTTGTAACTCAAACCCATCACATAACAATTTGGTGGTGACTTAGAACTGAAATCAAACTGAACAGCTGAAACAGACGTAGCTTATCAAGGTAAGTATTCACAAAAGCAAGGTGAGTAGCTAGTAGCTTTATTGCTATGCTAGTAAAAATAATTCATAATCATTTTGTAGGAATTGCTTTTCACATTAGCTGTGCCATTCAATTAGTTACCAGTAGTATAACATAAAAAATACTTACAAAATTATTATGAACTAGCAAGTACCCAATCAAATAGTGCCGCTGACTATTGCGAAGTAAGAATAAAGTAGCTCAAGTTATCTTGCTCAGTTATCATTCTTTACCTTTGGTTAAGAAGGTTAGATAAGTTTCCCTCTCCTGCTCTCTTTTTTCTGAATATCTGTGCTTTTCTTATATCCCACCTCTCCTTTCTTCAGCTCTTCTTCTTGAGTCTTGGAGTCCACTTTTCCTTTACCTATCTCTCCTTCTTTGAATTTCTGTCCTAATTTGTACTTTTGCCTTTGTTTTAAAAACTAACCCCCGCCTTCACTCGTCGATTCCATCCGCTTTTCAGTCGCTTTTACCTTCTCTTTGTACTTTCGCCTTTCTTTTTGAAACCTACGCCGCCTTCCACCGTCTATTGCACCCGCTTTTTAGAGATAAACATCACTTTCTAAGGAAATCATGGAAGCCGCTAAGGACAGGAATCATTGCCACATATGAAATAGTTGCCACATATGAAATAGTTGCCTGTCAGGATTCTTTGCCACGAACCTTAAACCTATAACCTTTGACCTTGTCAGAAATTTGAATTTTGATGTGCGTAGAGTTTTTAGCATTAAAGGTAAAAGGTAATAGCTAAACAACAATCATTTCTGTAAAATATCTACCTCTCTGTCCCGAAGTTAAAACAATACATAATAATGTATTTGACATCTCTGCAGGTCCCCTCCACACCTAGCTATGTTGAGTGTTATTATTATTTTATCATTATTATTATTAATTTTATTATTATTATTATTATGACTACAATTATTTATTATTATTATCATTATTATTATTATTACAGTAGGGCTTCACAGCTATTACACTAAAAATCACCAAGGACAATACCTATTATGATAATGCGATTTAGGCAACCATGTCTGTGGCATCCAGCCTGTAGCTTAACCTATTCACATTTTCAAGCTGTGATAAATAAAAAAAATTATTTTGGTGGTTTTTTTTTTGTCTTTTGTTTTCTTGCCAATAATATTTGCTGAATAGCTTGTTAACTAGCTATCTAATCATTATAATTGATTTGTCAATATAGCTATAGTATGTCAAAGTTGAGTTGCCAGAAAAAAACTCGAAAGGAGGTTTGCACCATTAGAAAGCTCGAGCGAAGCGGTTAAAAATATCTACTCAGTATACTCCAAAACCGGAGAGAAAGTGCTACCCCAAAACTCAATACAAATGTCTATGGGAATAGATAAAAACCACAGGTTCCCCGCTCAAAACGCGCCCACTTTTAGTCACGAGGTACGGCTCAATTGATCACGCAAACTATCTTCTTCTCATATTGTTGTGTTTCTAGCTTTATACCACGATTGGCTTAAGTTGTGAGTGTGGAAACAGGATAGACGGAGTGTCCTATTGTCGCAGAGGGTGCAGGACCACCTGATAGGGTATTGGTAAGATTATCTGTCTACCTGTTCAATAACAAATGCGTTATAGCCAATATATTTCAGAGAGATATAGTTATTGTTTAGATAGCAACTTGTAATACAGCCACACTTAAGCTTTTTGCAGTGAAATTGTGTGCTTGTCACAGTTGTGTTTATACCAATTCCTTTTTCTTCACTACTAGATGTCGTTTGCTGTAAGGATTAGGACCAACTCAGGCTACACTCCACATTCCAATTCTGCTATCTTCTGACAAAGTTCTGAAATCTTCAAAGTTTCGTGTCACAAATCCTACACAAGTAACTGTCTCTATGGATCTCTACTACTTCATCCAAAATCACTGCTAACTTCTTTTCAACCTCATTCTCCAAGATAGAAGCTACTTCTGCTGAAAGAACCATACAACTTTTTTCTCCTCCTCTTGGCCTGGCCAGAAGATAAGTCGCTTCTGTGCATAAACAACAACATGCCACAGCTAAATGGAGCAAATTAAACAGTGTGCCGTGAGATCAGAGAGCAATATGGCAACGCTTCTAATTCGAGTTTTGTGGTAATTTGGTGTCCTGATTAACGCATTTTCCCCAGGAATTCGTGGTTCCTGTAACAGCGCAAACCCCCTCACTTGACGGACTCCTTTTCTCGCTTTGTGTACAGTAAAGGGTCTGGCCCCGTGAGACTAATGCTGTTAGACATTTCAGCATCCAAGCTCACACATTTCCTGTGAGAAAGAAATAGTTGGTAAGAGTTACATCAAACACTTATCCTTACCAGTGAAACCAGCTGTCACACATACTACATCCAATCATGTCTTGACAGGAATCATATTTAAAGAATGATTTAGGGTCCAAATTTCCCACAAAGCAGATACTACAATAGAAAAACAACAACCCATAATGATGGTTTCACAGCTAACTTATGATTAGTACAACCTTGTTTCTATGCAAATGCTTCATCACAAAAAATTGTGTTGTAATTTGAATAGACATCATATGCAAAGTTTAGAACTTCAATTGGCAAACTTGTCTCATCATGTATATATCTGATTGCCTCTACTGACATCTTTCTTTGTGCATTGATGATATCTGAACAAGAATTTTACTTATAATATAATTGTACTTAAATTGTGCAAATAATGCAACTCACTTAGTTCATCTTTCAGCTTTGTTGTGCCAAGTAAAGATGAGATTTCTGATTTCTCATTTATTATTGGTTTTCCTAAGCGCACTTTTGAAATGCGTTTTCTCTTAGTGGAATAAAATTGGAGTAAAATACTTGCTTCGTAAGTGTCTTGTTTGGTGGTATGTTATTAATGTTCTTACTTTTGTGCAAATCTACAAATTTTAGCACAGAAGTGAGATATTCATTTTAAGAAATAGAAAGTTCTTTAATTAAACTAGATACACTATTTAATTTTTGCAAAATTCTATCTTTAAAAATTTTTATCAGGTGATGAATTGCACAAAGTAATTGCTGGGGGGGGGGGGTTAATTTTTGACATATTTGTCTCACTGCCATTGGCCCCTAATACTACATGCTTTTAATAAATAAGCTTACATATGGTTCCAGGTTGAACGTATTCATCACAACTACACGAGTAGTTATGGAGGCATATTGTACAAAATATACATTTTATGAAACAGTTAAATTCACATGCTGCACATTCTTTTTTTTAATGTGTAGACACGTTTCGTGGTTTATTGCTCAATTAAGCGAGCGTTGCTATGTGCCAGAACCCTTAAAACTCGATGAAGAAATGATTCAGTATACATGTTTGTGTTGATACCTGCATCCTTTCTGTAACAAATAACAACTGTTCATGTCTGTTGCCATAATTCTCAAAATATTATTGTAAAATTGCTCAACCCCTTTGTTCTCTTCATATAATTGACTACTGTGAATTTCATCTACTTCTTCCATGGTTTGAAGTATATGATATAAGGCTGACAAGACTTTCCTGTAGTAATTACTGCTATTTTAATGATCTGTTACTTAAATCAATGATGTAGCTATTACAGTAGGAAACAAGAAGTTGTGTCAGATTTTTTTTTCGTATTAGTATTCTAGAAGATGTTTGTATAATAGCTTGACTTCTTGAATATTGAAGGTCATCCTCACTGGTATTTTCAAGTAATTCTAATGATGTAACATTACCTATACTTTTATGATCATTGGTTATTTCTTTTCAAAATTATTAGTTGTTTTTATAATAAAAAAACAACTTTTATTACATTAAAAACCAATTTCAGGATTTGTAATTCAATAGTTGTACAGACTATTGATTTTGATTAGTAGCTAATTGCCTATCATTTTAATATTATGTACATTTATTAATTCATTTATGATTATATTTTTGGGTTAGTTTGTCAAAATTGTAATGATTGTTTTTCATTAACACCAAAACATCTTTTAGAGAGCAGTCTCCCAGTAGGTCAATACTACTATACCTCCAACAAAGCAGGTGTTAAAGGAGATGCTATACTGCGGAATGGAATGTCCGTTATAGAGACATTGCCACTGAAAGTAAGTATTATACACATATTATTGTATATGTTATTCAGGTCGAAGAAACAAGGAGGCCTTCAGAAGAAACTTGACATTGATGAGCCTGCGCAGCAATGCTATATCGTTGTTCGTCGATGTTCGTCGATGTTCGTCAATGTCAAACAAACTTATTTATATTGCCACAGTTTTGTTTTACCTGATTCATTCTAACTTATCTAACTATTTTGAACATACCATCAACTATAAAAAATTTTCATCAGATGTTTTATGTCATATTAATGTCAAAGTTATCAATCATTTCACAAATATTTGGACTAATTTTCACCCTCAGCATCTATCTATGACTGAAGCTAGTGTTTTATATAATATATCACATTTTGACAAAATAACAGTTTTAAAAATAATTTTTTGTTTGTAAATGTCACACAAATAACAAACATTGAATCTTTCATCAATTATATAATCCATTGGATATAACACAATTTCTGCAGTTATTTGGCCAATTGACTTGGTTTAAATGAACAAGAACATCAACACAGATATTATGGTATACAAACACTTGGGTCTCACATAGCCACTTCATAATAGATACAACATATTTGTCTGAACTTAAATTTTTTGATGGGGTGGGTTTTCACTACAACGTTTTAACTTATTGTAAGTGTTTGTGTATTTACAATTCATCAATTAAATCGCCCAGACATTGTATATAAATTCAATGTTTGACAAATTGATAATGAATAAGCATTATATTATATAAAGTCCCAGAAATACAAATGATAATATTAGATCAATGGAAACATAACTTGATGTACATGAGGAAACAAATGGACGCTTAAAAATATCTTTAATTGCTGCTGAAGAATTGTGCATTTTATCACTGGCCGTATTTAGTGCATCATGTGTAGCTGTTTTGGCACGTTTTAAAAGATCTATGAAAAAATACACAAATTATATTGATGGAATGATTTAAGTATGGAATCATTAGCTACTGAGCATCATCAGAAGCATGATTTTTTTATTAGTTTATGCAAACTTAAGGTGTTCGGGTATACTGGAAAACCAGAAGAACTGTTGAACTAAGTAACTAAAACTTTATCTCTTACCACACATCAATATCATATGTCATGCAATTTCAATGTACGAACCTTTCTCACCTTGTGGCATTATTCACCGCACTACATTGTGTCGGTAACTACACGACTTGTCCTTAAAGCAGTATCATTATTCAAGCTTAACAAACCAGGGAAGTGAGAGATTACTTCACTCTCGCTCTCATAAGGTATAGATCAAATAGCTATAATATGTTTAATATAAGTATCTTATATTCAGTAAATGGAGTAATTGTTGTGCAATCTAAAAAAATTATGTTTTAAACATCATAACTGTAAAATAAAAAAATTCTCTAGTACACATTTATAGTACACAACATTCATTTCATGTAAATGTCCATTGCTAATATTCCCATGTTTTTCTATAGGCCTTGTAATATTGTGAGTGTAATATTATTTTCCTTATCATAATAATTCACACCTAGTAGCATTTCATTTTCATAAGTTGTGAAACATCATAGAAAATAATCTAATTTTTTTTGACAATACAAAATGTTATACATTATTGAAATTCCTACGTTTACAATGTATAATTGAAAATAAATCATTCAGTTAAATAATA
>WLWI01002680.1_pt1 | contig 15380 bp, 8 predicted proteins | sample 6701501 | NCBI WGS metagenome assembly WLWI01 (sample SAMN12718690, study PRJNA515312) | sponge metagenome | isolation source: marine sponge | host: Mycale hentscheli | place: New Zealand: South Island, Marlborough, Capsize Point | collected 2014-11-01
GTTTTAGTTTAATAGAATAGGCCGGATAAAGCTGTGTGAGGCCTGGATATGATATGTGAGGGTCTACTACCCTCTCATATCCGACCTATACGGGACCAGCCCTAGTTGGACAACTCTCCTGCTGACCTCATACCCAGGAATTTACCGTAGCTAGCTGCTTAACTGTTTACCACAGAGCAGAGCAGAGCAGCCCAGGGTAGAGTTAGATCTGGAGATAACAGCTGGCAGCTACATACAATGCTAAAGTAAACCTGCCAGGTGTGCTTCAATTGAATTTTAATTGATTTTTTTATTTTGGGCCGCCCATATTTGTGCGAAAATGCTGGAAACTGGGGCCCGGCTTTGGGTAAACGGGTTCTAAAATAGTTAGAGCATGCGCTCAGGTACTGGTGGTTTTAGTGCACAAAGCCCTGGGCCTACACCCCCTTGGGCTTCAGTGCACTAAATCCACCAGTACCTAAGCGTATGCTCTAACTATTAATTAAAAACACTTGTACCAGGCATAATAACCACTTCTATTGCACACGCACACACACACATGCTCTCTCTCTCTCTCACACACACACACACTCCCAATTATAGAATGCTGTTAGTCTACATCCATCCTCGGGCTGTACATCCCAACTGGTAAGCAGAATATTTCCGACATCCCAACATTGGTTACCAATGACAACCCACTGAGCAACCACTTAATTAAGAGAGGGTAGGTAGGGGGGGGGGGGGGGGGGGGGCGGGGGGGGGGGGGGGGGGCTGTTGCCCAGCGAGTTATACACCACAATCACCTAAATGAATTAAAATTTGGCAGTGCCAATAAATTCATGGAAATCCACAATTCAAGTACAGCATTTCCCCAGCAACAAAGGCTACTTCCCCCCGTCTTTCGTGGAAAGTTCTGCTTTTTTTAAAGCTCTTCATGGAAGTGTGTAGTACAACTATTGTAGTAACAAAAATTCAGCAATTTCCGAGCAATTCGCAAGTATTCACAACTCACAAAAAAAAACCCAACTGAAATACAACTACACAGTACACGCCTTCGCTTGTTCAGCAAACTAACATTTCACAACTACCAAGTAGGTAGCATAATGAGTATAGTTAGTCATGTGATGCACACATATGTACATACCACACAAGGGTTTGCTACACACACCCCAGACCCTTATGAAGGCATGGACATGCACATTCCTTGAATTCTCACTACAAAAAAATAGCTAGCATCTCGGAACTTCGTCACATGCTGCGGTTTTGCTATTGATTCTGGTCACCAGTCTCAATTTCAGTTTTGCAGAAAATGTGGGAATACTAAAATGGTGTTAGAATTCTCAGAGATGTAATTCTATACCTACAGCAAACCTGGCAGACACATTTACACCTTGACCCAATCCGGTGAAAGTAATTTGATAGGTTTCCGATTTCAGTACCACTTCTTTCAGGATTAGCTTGGCTTCCCTCTCAAAATATTTGGGTTCCCCCTAAGCTCTTTGGATTCCTAGAAGTGCCTTATCCTCAAGGAATACAAACATACACATAGCAGCCTAGCAACAAAGCTTTTATCAGTAATGGGAGTTGACTTTTATCCAGAACAGGCTAGAGCTAGGCTGAAGTCACTTTTAGAACAACCAATGGCTCCTGTGTACTTGAAACCTGTTCCTGTTACACTTGTGACATCATGCAACACCCCATGATAAGCCCTGTCTGCTTTATTTCTGCCACGTGGGGAAAGAAGGTGGAGAGGGTGTTAGAGGGTTATTCTATTCCACATCTTCTGTGTTTTCTCTTTTCTCAATATCAAAATTTGATAAAAGAGTTAACACAACTTAATTTTCAAACAAATTTAAGCAACAATAAAAGGTGGTGACATAGCTTGTCAATTATGAACCTTTACAGTCTTTGTTAAAGAAAGAAAATGAGAATATACATATTGCTAATTGTTAATTTAAAGTAGAGAATATTAGCTACCTTCACACTATTTATCTTTGTAAAATAATTTAAGGACATAAAAAATTCATAAGCGCCTCTAACAGTTTCTTGCTGTTTCCTGTGATCCTGTTAGAAAAAACTTAGGATTTGAGAAAATAGTTTTAGTGACTATAATTGCACATGCACACACACACACACACACAACATGGTGTTTGTACAAGATGTTTTGTGCAGCTTCCCCATTCAAGCGAGTGTGAATTCCCAGAAGTAGTGTTTCACTTGTATACTCGGCACATTGATAGTCACTCTTTGCTAGCTTTGCATGATACTATACTGTATAAGAAACAGCGAAAAATTGCATATGTAGGCTCTAACATTCAAAATATGTCTCAGGGACAGATGTTGAACACACTCCACTCAGCTGTGAATACAGGGAAGCCATCCTCGAGTCGTTAAATGAAGAAAGTGGAATAACTTTAATTAAGCTATTCATCGATTATAAGGAGAGAGTTTGCTATGAAATTGCTACAGTGGGTGTGTCAGTGGATCACAACAGGGACAACGAATGGCATAGAAATTCGGGTTGACCATTCCCCTTATCTCTAACAACACACCCACCCTGTCTGTGGATATATGCAGTCACACTATGCTATCCAAGAAACATGATAACAAGTGAATTCCACCCATTACATTTTCCCATCACATGCACATGCACACACACACACACACACACGCACACAGACAGTTACATTTAATTAATAATATCAGTAGGCTTTACTCGTGATATCACCATCTCAATCCTCCACACACTTCACACTTGCAATATTGAATCTCCATTCTGCTCCTCATAAAGGGCTAAGCCTTGAGATAAATGCTTACACACATTAGCTAGCTAAATCACAATGATGCACTTCATGTTATAGTTATAAACCAAAATTGAGGTTTGTATGCGAGAAATACAAATAATGATTTTGGTTTATAACTATTTTATAGCCCAAACATAAACAACGAGCAAAGTATAGCATTAGCTATCTTAGTAATTGTATTAAAGTACCCAAACTCTTCATTATTCCATTTTGCTTTGATCTGCCTTCCACCATAATTATGGTTGCTAAGAACACAATACCTTACCGAAAGGAATGTAGAAATTAAGAGCTGCTTCCACTCGCGATATCAAAGACAAAGTAACCAAATAATGTTTACAAATAATAATAAAGGGGTGTGACATTTTTATTTACTTTCTCGCGCTCCGGCTCCGCGCGCGTCCATCTTGCGTTCTCATCTCATACACACCGTCTCAGAGAGGGGCACCCGTTCACTCCATCCGCCATCCATCTGCAGTCGCCTGTCGGTCTTCTATCTCCTCCGCGGTGGTGTAGACCTGTTTGTTGGCTGGTAATGAGCGTGTGTATGTGGAAACTATGCTGAAATAATAATTTTCTACTAGAAACAGGCGCAGATAGCGTTCGCAAAGGGGTAAACGTGTGTATGTGGAAACTATGCTGAAATAATAATTTTCTACTAAACTGGCGCAGATAGCGTTCGCAAAGGGGTAAACGTGAGATTTAGTGTTTTTTTTTTTTTGGTATAGGAGAGCTTATTTGCCACTGTTCCACCTAGCACAATTACACTTACAGTAGTGGCATGACAGGATCTTATAGCCTACATGCTAACTCAGTGTAGGAGAAGGAAACCATGATAGTTTAGTGGTCAATAGCTAGCTGTTGCTTGAAAGAGCTGTGCCCTACATACAGTTTGCTTGATCACTTTCATTTGTTGACATTGCTTTCACAGTATAAGTGCATGATTCAGAAGAGATGAAGCAGCCAACACTGAAAACTCGATTACTTGTTTCAGATTCTATAACGAGCAAAATGCATGATTTGGTTTCTTTTGGAAGGAGCTAGTTCCATTCCTTAAGTCTGCACCACTGCACACTACAACTATACATTGCAAGCACTCACATGTACACACATGCTATGTGTGCATCCACATTTACACTCGCACATGTACATGAGTAGTTTACATTCATCTGCTCTCGTGCGTGTGCTATCAGTCTAGGATGGATTCCAAAATGGAGATTGTGGATGGCCACATGCACTTGTGGACACCAGAGACTCATCCCTGGCTGGATAAGGTCAGGCATGGCGGACATCCTGCTGGAAAATTTGGTAAGGATCACACGTGCATCTAACAGCTAGTGTACAGCGTGAAGCCACATCTGGCCCCATATTTTAATTAATTTGTTTGGTGTTCTTCCCCGTAGACCCCATCATGAACTATCTTGTAGATGACTACTTGGCGGACATTGCTGGCTACAATGTTTCACACTGTGTTCACATACAGGCCAATATGCCTGACCCTATTGAGGAGACCAAGTATGTGTGTGGATGTATGTGTGTGGGTTGCATGTTTGTATGCATTTATTATTTATTTTATTACATTATTGTCATTAGGAATTTTATAAGTGCTATCCTGATGAACTACAGATAGTTGATAACTATAAGGGACTAACAGAAATACAGTATCTAAAGGCATGTTGTCTGCATTAAGTCATAAATTAGGGCTAATGTACTTGATACATTTGGAGAAATCCACACAATTGTGTTAGATTTTTCATTTTATTAATGAAATATTACTATACAATAAGAATCATTCACCACCGTAACTGTCGTAAGGCAGCTTGAAGTAATGCCTTCGGAAGATTGCTGGATAGTCTTGTTTTTAGTTACCCCACTCGAACTTTAACCTCCAGAAGCAATTCAGTGAACTATAGCTTTAGAAGAAAGCTAGTTGTGAAGATTTGCGTAGAATGAAGAAGTTATACTGGACTCTGAATAGCTACAGATCTGGGGAGTAGGAAGCCAGATCGTATTGGTGCGGCCATTATAATCACACCCACTTAACCACACCCACTTGTTTATTTAAGTATTGAGTTTAGTAATAGAAAAGACAATACAGTGGTTATTCTATCAAATAAACCATAGAATTTAAGTCTATGCTCTGCGTATCTATTGAATTCAAATGCCACTGTAATCACACCAAACAATTCAGTACAAGCCATATTTTATTATATTGTTAAGCAAATGATTTTTTTGTTTAATTATAGTTATAGCTAATATAGCTACTTGGACATATAAAGCAAACAACACAATGAAAAACTTTAAAAAACTGAATCCACTGTATAACTTACAAATGCCTGCCTTTTGTAGCAATCATAGCTTTATTATCTTCAAACATTTTCAAGTACGTATGGCAAATAACTCAAGACTCCTAGTAAAATGGCCATTTTGCAGATGAACAATGCTGGAATGACTTCTGAACCACGTGTGCTTTTCCAAAAGATTGCTTTGGAATAGTAAAGGAAGGACCAGGCTTGTTTGGAGTTTCCTAAAAATCTTCCAAAAGGCTCGATATTAGCTATTTAATCCTGGAAGAAGCTTGATTTCGTCTGCCCAAGTTCGACCACAAGATCAGGTAAAGAGTAGAAAATAATAGACACGCCCCTTTTTGTAAAAATATTGATGCGGCCACACCTGTTCGGACACCCCTGACAGATAGTCCAGGATCAGGTCTTGGAATTGTTTATTTATTTGCAGTTCCTTTTTTCTTTTTTATTACACAATCTGAACAGATTTAAATTTCTCTGACAATTCAGCAGTGACTGTGTGAACACTATTGGCAAACAGTGGTTGCTAAGGGGCAGTGCTTGGAAAGAGGAAGTGATACCACCATAATGAGCTTGTTTCAGCAATTCTTATGTAATATGATTATCAGTAATTAATCAGAGTGATGGGTTTGTGGTGGTGGTGGTGGTGGGTAGAGAGAGCTAGGTTGATGTCTCCACATACATGTACTACTCTGGAATACTGGCTCTTGGAAATGACTTCCTGGATTGTGGTTTGTGGTATTGAGGCTTCCAGGATATAGCAAACAGAGTATTTCTTTCCCATCCAGCCAGCATGAGCCTCACCTGGTGTGGGTATCAGCACCTGGAATCAGGCTAATTACTAGAATACAACTGGTCTCTCACTGGCTGATTGGAATGCATGCTCCTGACTGGAAAGTGGTGGCTTCATTCAGGGTCAATATCCAGCTGCTGTTAGTAGAGGAATTCCAGGAGTTTTCAGTGTTGGGGGACCTGATAGTGATTAAATATTGGTATTGTCCTGGAATTACGTAGAGTAGTGGCCATTCAATAGAGTGGTGGCCATTCAATAGTTGCTGCTTCTTCTACTTCCCATTATAGCCTGGCCAATTTGACTAATCCTGGACAGAATTTGCTTAACAAAATTTGAGCAAAATGGGCACTTAAAAAGCAATGCTGAGCGAAATAGGCTGAAAGAAACAACAAACAAAATGGGTAATTTCTTTTTGCAAAATAGACAACATTTTAGCTATAGTGGAGTAAGATTTTCCCTCTGTCTGTTAACACTTGATAAGCTAAATATCCGACTTGTGCTGATTTGCTAATCTTAATACCATATAACTTTGTCCAAAAAATAATGTTCTTGAAAAGCAAACTAGGGCAAAATGCATTACTAGATAAGCAAAAATAGCTTATTCTGTTGAGCAAAAAAGAATATCAAAATATAAAGGGGAAAAAGCAACTTTCATCAAGGCCAATTAACCTGGATGGCAGGGTCTTCTGAATATTAGTTAGAGTGCGATACCTTGAAATCTGCGGCATTTAGAAACTCGAAGGCTCCCAGGCTGTAGCGTCAGAGTGTAGTGAGGACGCTACAAGGAGCCTGAGGGCTTATAAATCCCGCAGATTTCCATGGTACTGCACTCTAACTTTTTTAGAACGGAAGTATTATGCTAATACTGTACTACAGTGATGGAACAGAAGAAACTAATGAGTATACCGAATATTGCTACTCATTCTACCTCGGTGAACCTTGACCTTGGTGTTCAGGTGAGGATGAGGAAGAATTATTGTTGGAGACAAATGCAACCAAGGTTCACCCAGGCTAGATGGGGCGGTCACGATTTTGGTATACTCTTTTCTAAAAGTTTAGAGTACAGTACCATGGACATTTGTGGGATTTAGGAACTCAAAGGCTCCAGCTGTAACATCAGAATTTGTCACATACACAATGATGGTTTAAAAAAAACAAACACTCTAAAGTATTTCAAAACTATATTTCTTGACAATAAGTCGCAATTGTAGCCGCCAGTGAGTGTTTTCTAAGTGCTGCCGTGTGTGATTCTAAGTGAATTAGGTTCAAGCAACGCACCAATCAAATTGATGTATTTAGTCACGCTCTGTTCTAATATAATTTTCTTGACCTGTCCTATGATTGGTTGATTGAGCTGTCGTGCTTCACACCAAGATCCAGAAACTGCACTCCACTTTCAATAGCTCTAGCGTAATTATAGTACTCAATCATCACCAACAACATAATCCTCATATAGTTATACCATTGTTCACCCTCCTCCACTTCCCTGCACCCTCCTCCACTTCCCTGCACCCTCCTCCACTTCACTGCACCCTCCTCCACTTCCCTGCACCCTCCTCCACTTCCCTGCTATAGCATTATTGTAGTTATTGTTTTCTTGTTGTTTGTTAGTATTGCTATAAAGCAGGCTGATATTTTAGCATATCTTGTTTCAGCCGCTGCAATAGAAAGCTTATAGTAGTATAATTTACAGTAATGAGAAGTAGTGATTCTAAATTATATTATTTTTTTTGTTGTTGTTTATTGTTTGTGTTTAGGTGGCTGGATGCCATTGCAGAATCAGGCAATGGAATGCCACATGGTAAGGTTGTGGGTGTAGAGGAATAGAGTCACTGACACAATTACCCAATTATTTGGGGGGAAAACAAAACATGTGAGCTTGAAAGTATATATTAAGGAGAGGAAGAAAAAAACAACTTAATGACTGCATAATTTTTAACACAGTTTGTTGTTAGTTCTGAAACTCGGCCCTCCCACTCCCCCATACGTTTTGTTTAGACTAGCCCCAGGGATGGGTTGATGTTTCTTTCTGAAAACTAGCCTCTCCACCTCCCCTTCTTCCCCTAAGTTGTTTCTTCTGAAGAGTGGCCCACGGTGGTTTGCTGTGTGTATACAGGGCTATTAATTTATCTATTTTTCTGGTATGTAAAGGTTTCCTGCCATAATTTTCTCAAAATGAGGGCTGGAATGCCAAAATAAATAGAGCACTTACGGCAACATACTTGGCTGTCAATACAGGGCGGGCTCTGTTGTTGGGATAACATTGAATATTTATATTTTGCTGGAGCACATGCTACTTGAGAAGAATGTCCATATGTCGGAAAAAGTGTGGTAGAGTTTCTGTGTAATTTCTGGCTGCAGCTGCAATTTGAACAGCACTCTACATACTTCTTGTTCAGTGGAAGTGTTGGAGAAGCTCTTGTACTGGAACAACCTGGCAGCATTCCCAGAACAATTAGTACAGGGAGTCTGAGCGTGTGCACAGGTTTTAAGTAATAGGGGCATTCTAAGAAGGGTTTTTTTGTGGGCATGGCACAGCTTGCGTGCACGCACGTGTGTGCGTAGTTTGTATTGCTGGGAACGTGCGGACTATGGACTTATATTGTGCTTTTTTTGAGCATGTGCAGTTATGCCTTGCCGGTTACTCTAGCAACCACCTTATACAGCTGGACAATTATCAGGACATTTGACAGATACCCTAGCCATGCAAGCAATATACCAGGACATCTGGCAGGAGCCCTAGTTATAGTATGCATACCAGGACATCTGACAGGAGCCCTAGTTATAGTATGCATACCAGGACATCTGACAGGAGCCCTAGTTATAGTATGCATACCAGGACATCTGACAGGAGCCCTAGTTATAGTATGCATACCAGGACATCTGACAGGAGCCCTAGTTATAGTATGTATACCAGGACATCTGACAGGAGCCCCAGTTATTATAAGTATGCATACCAGGACATTTGACAGGAGCCCTAGTTATAGTATGCATACCAGGACATTTGACAGGAGCCCTAGTTATAGTATGCATACCAGGACATTTGACAGGAGCCCTAGTTATAGTATGCATACCAGGACATTTGACAGGAGCCCCAGTTATTATAGTATGCATACCAGGACATTTGACAGAGCTGATGTAATAAGTGTTACCTGTACGTCGTCTAGCTATCGTCGGTTATTGTGACCTATCTTGCTCCCGGGTGGAGGACATCCTAACACAACACAAGACTGCTTCCAAGCGTGTGAGAGGGATTCGCCAAATGCTCAATTACCATGGCAATATCACGGAGCACTGCGAAGTATCCCATGACAAGTATCTGACTGATCCGAACTGGATCCAGGCCTACGGGTTGCTGGAGAAGCACCAGCTCTCATACGACCTTCAGGTCCTACCTTGGCAGCTTAAGCGGTGAGTGTCTAATTGACTTGGTTTATAGTATTATTTGTTGTTGTTGATGAGTGTTGTGCTTGTGTTCAATGTTCTGTTGTGGTAGATAAAGTCCTTCCCCCCCCCCCCACCCCCTTTCTCCTCATTGTATGTGTAGTTAAGGTGTAGTTGTTGTTGTTGTTGTTTTTCTATTTATTGATTCTGATTATCGCTACGTGTGCAGTGCAGCAGATGTTGTGCGGCAGCATCCTAGTGTTCGGTGTGTAGTGGGGCATTGTGGATTCCCTTACTTCAGAGATGAACCTACCATGAAGATTTGGAGAGAAGGTCAGTCATGCCCCAATGAGTTCTCTAAAAACGCTCACACTCAGTATATGAATAATATTGCTATATATATTTCTGACTGGGGGCGAAAGAGAGCACATATGTTTCACTCGTTTATACCCGATGTTCTAGTTGTGTTTTTTAGAACATCAGATCATGTGATAAATTTGTTTGATGTCAATTGTTTTTACCATATACTTAAGCAAGTTGAATGTTTATTGATGACACTTTCACTGAATTTTAGCTACTCTCCACAAGGCCAATGCCTTATTGTTCATATACCACTCACTGGCTTTGTTTTGTGTTTTTCCCCCTTGTGTTTGCCCTCCTGTGATAATGACAACTTCCAAGTAAAGTGTGTGTTTTGTTGTTAAGTGGGACCATTACCGATGAGGTGTAAAGAGTGACACTCAACCAACATTTTGTGTGTTCTACTGGAATTGTTGTCCTGTCAATATTCCCTCCTGCACCACATTCACTTTTAATTCTTGTTTCTTCGTTATTTTTTTTTCTAGAGCAAAGCTGAGTACCAGTAAATGTTGCCTTATGCATGGGTTTCACAAATGTCCGGGTTCTTCCTTTGTGCCCGTATTCCAGGAAGGTTACACTTCACATTTGGTTCTGTTTCAAGCCACAAATTTCTAGTGTATGTAAATACAATACACTGGCGATAAAATACAGTCTACTCTTTGATGTTTGGTTTTCATCCCTTGTAAGCAACTTTAGCATGTGTGTGTGTGTGTGTGTGTGTGCGTATGTGTGCATTGAAAGTAAAAATGGGTTTTGTAGTTGCTGGAATTTCATCAGAATTATCTACTACTATTATTTCTTGAGTATTTTATCGCCAGGTAAGGATAGTGGTAGATTCACATGATGTGTGTGTGTGTGTGTGTGTGTGTGTGTGTGTGTGTGTTACTTACTGCCTCAGATTCGATTGTTATTACCAGGAACATGTACAGAATGTCTGTCACTTCTTGTCATGACCTGTTCCTGTGAGATCACTCCCTCCAGTGTTTGTGGTTAGTTACCTCTATTTGTACTGGGGCTAGCAGATCACAGTAGCAACAGCAATCACTGGAATCATGTGTTGCCCTGGCAACTAACGGCCAGACAGTTACCAGGAAGTGAGCTGAGAATTCCACTGAACCCGCTCTCAACCTTTGAATGGCAAGAGTTTTCAGTTTGTGGTGGTGTGCAAAACCCAACTTAATTGAGGTTTTCTGCAGAGAGAGTAGCACATGCCTCACATGGCTTCCACACTTTCAAGAATTTATCCCTGGTGGGTAGTCTCTCATGGCAACCATTGCTAGTGGTTACTTGTGCAGGTGACTCTCTGGTGGGAGGGGGCAAGATTGGCTGTGTGTTCTAATTCTAGGGCGTGGCTGACACCTCAAACTGATGTAATAGTTCTTGATAAGCATGCTCAATTTTCTTTGAATACCACCAGTGTGGCCGGGCCAGTTGTAAGTAGCAGTTCGCTAGGCGACCTGGCATTTTTGTGTTAGCTAGGAGGTTGACCCCGTGCCAAACTTCAAACTGAATCCCCTGGTTTGTCGATCTTTACCCGTATCATCCAAAGAAATTGGATTGTTCATCACTTTGACTTCTTTTACGGGTGCAGTTAAAACTTATGAACTTACCGGAGTTCATTTTCTATTCAAATTAGTGGCCGTCATAAAGTTAATATGCTATTTGTCATAGTTATAAAACCCTACGCAACAGTGTTGTTCTTACTTGAAAATCCATTGTCAAATAGTCTAACCATGAAGGTAAGTCTTGTGTTGGTATGTCCAGTGAACGAGTGCGTGTGAAAGTGTTGTGCGTTACAGCTACTGCTTAGCTAAAGAATAGCACAAATTAAATGTTTGACTAACAAATAATGTATTTAGTTGCCTTTACACAGCTTTTCCGGCTACTACAGCAGTAAGCATGTCCTAATATAGGCTTAGGTTCAAACATGTGAAGCATTTCCTTAGAAATGCCTATTGTTTTTTATTTGTTTTGTTTTGTTTTTAAGTCGAACAGTTGCGGCGAGTGGTTATTATGGCATTGAAACCCCTTTACCGTATATACGCGATTTTAAAACTCGAACTTTGTTTTTAATACCTGGAGTGTTTGAAGTTTAAAAAGTGATCATTATAACAGTACTGTAGTTTTATGTAACTTAACTAGGGGGCTTGCTCGCCATTTGTGCTCAAGCACATCACTAGTTATAATATATATATTTTTCATTATGTTATAGTGATTATTTTCATTTTAAAAATTCAGTCGAAGTAAAAATAATTAGAGGGGGGGGGGGGGGATCCCACAGGGCTCCCATAAAAGTATGAAACCTTGTTATTATTATTCAGCGGAGCTGTGTACTAATGAGTTTGAGATATTTGTCTTCATTTTCATTTGAGTAGGCGTATGTGGACCCTTTTTGTTACCACAGGTGTATGTGTGCTTTTTTTCTACTAATGTGTCTGTGCATGTTGTGAAGTTCCATGGCAATATTTAGCTACGTTTTATTATGGGGTAGAACACATGAAATATGATCAGTAAAAAAAGAAATATCTAGGGAGTTGAGAAGTTAAAAATGCTAGAAAACAAGTGCACAGAGCTTCCCTAACAGGTGCACAGAGGTTCCCTAACAGATGCACAGAGGTTCCCTAACAGATGCACAGAGGTTCCCTAACAGATGCACAGAGGTTCCCTAACAGATGCACAGAGGTTCCTTAACAGGTGCACAGAGGTTCCTTAACAGGTGCACAGAGGTTCCTTAACAGGTGCACAGAGGTTCCCTAACAGGTGCACAGAGGTTCCCTAACAGATGCACAGAGGTTCCCTAACAGATGCACAGAGGTTCCCTAACAGATGCACAGAGGTTCCCTAACAGGTGCACAGAGGTTCCCTAACAGGTGCACAGAGGTTCCCTAACAGCAGAAGGAAAAGAGACAAACAAATAATAATAAAATGAAGGAGCTAAAAAGGTTGTACAGTAGAGCAAGAAGATATGTAGTATCTGTTAATATCAAAACTACATTAATTAACTTACAATACTCTAATTACTTTAGCCTAACTCCTTAGCTCGCTCCACTGACCTCAATGGAACCATTTTCTAGTTATTATTATTATTATTATTATTATTATTACTATTATTATTGACTAAAGACCCTTGCTCATCTTTGAAACACACACACAATACTTTCCACGAATTGTCTACTATTAAATATCAAGAGACAGCTCTGTAATGTATTTTTGTTGTTGTTGTTGCTGCTGTCTGTCTGAGGAAACATCTGCAGCATAAGTTCCATGGAAGTGGTTGTAAAGCCAGACTACACAAACATATGGAGGTACTGAAGGATAGAACCAAGGGCTCTAATTCCTCTTGCTCCTGTCTGTGGTCTATTTAGTTTGATAAGATAAACTGTTTGTTCCTGACTGGTGCTTTTTTTTTTCTTTTTTTTCTTTTTTTTTCCCTTTCTTTTTTCTTTTTTCTTTCTTTCTTTTCTTTCTTTCTTTCTTTCTAGTGCTTCTCCATTTCTTTGCCAGACATGATCATTCGGTGTTTGAGAGAAAAAAATGCTAAAAAATTACGACATTGCACAGCAGTAAATGTGCCCAGAGGTAATAATTGGATGTGCTAGCCATTTCTTAATTTTGGACCACCTTGTCTTTACGTACAGGTCTGCAGGAGCTGTCCCGGTATCCCAATGTGTACTGCAAGGCATCTGGCATGGGCATGTTTGCAATTGACCCCACATGGGACAGGTCCACTATGGATATGATTGTCAGATTCCTCTTTGAGATCTTTGGCCACGATAGGTGAGCTGAGAGTGGTAATTTTGTGTTGGGTGGGGAAGGGAGGGAGAATGAGATGATGGGTAAAGGGTTATCAAAGTAAAAAACAATTTGAGGGATTATGCTTGGCTTTTTGTTTTGTTTTTTGTTGTTGTTGTTGTTTTGTGTGTGTGTGTTTTTTTTTAATTAGAGGACTACTAAAGTTCATTATTAAGTTCATCATTAAAGTTGCCTTAAAACATTTAGTTGTGTGTGTGTGTTTTCTAAAGATAGTGTTTACATTTCAAAATTTAAGAATGGTGAGCATTTTAGACAAGTTTCATTAAGAACTGTAAGATAGCATTGTAGGTTTAAAAAAGCTAGCAAGTACCCCGCCACATAGTGGCACTTGACGTATTGCAAAGTAAGAATGCAGTAGCATAAGTTATCTTGCTCAGTTATCATTCTCTACCATTGGTTAAGGTTACATAAATTTCCCTCTCCTGCTCTTTTTTTCTAAACTATCTGAGGTTTTCTTATACCCCACCTCTTCTTTCTTAGCTCTTCTTCATAAGTCGTGAAGTCCCCTTTTCACTTCTCTATCTCTCCTGCTTCTGAATTTCTGTCATACTTTGAGAAACTTTTTGTCTTCTATTTCGTACTTTCACCTTCCTTTTGGAAACTCATTACTCTTTACTCATCAATTCCACCCTCTTTTTAGCTACAATTAATCACTTGTCTTTAGCCATCTCTTCCCTTCCATTTAAAATCTCGCCGATTCTACCCGCTTTTTAGTTACGATTAATCGCCTTTTACATTCTTTCGTACTTTCCGCCTTCCTTTTTGAAACCTATACTGTCTTCCATCGTCTATTGCACATGCTTTTTAGAATTAACCAGCACTTTCTACTGAATGTGATGACACTTTACTGCCTAACATGAGATGACGATACTTTATCTGACATGAGATGACGATACTTTATCTGACATGAGATGACGATACTTTATCTGACATGAGATGACGATACTTTATCTGACATGAGATGACGATACTTTATCTGACATGAGATGACGATACTTTATCTGACATGAGATGACGATACTTTACCTAACAGAGATGACGATGCTTTACCAAACCACACTAAGCTCCTGAATTATTCATGAATACACATACCGTCTTTCACCGTCGTCGGTCGTCGTTACTGACACACAAGCGTATTATATAGATTAAGCATTCTTTTATCCTTTATGTTCAGGATTATGGGTAACGTAGAATGTGTACTTCTTATGGGACATCTAATTGTGTACAGACCAATTACTTAATGTACCTGCATGTTTATTTAGCCAAGCCCACTTGCAGTTATGTTTCTCAAGAAGATGTTGTTTATTTGTCTGCCTTCTCACTGTTTTTGGAACTAAACTGTGCTATAATTCTGATTCCAATATCATAAAGCTGCAGCTACTGTCTGAAATACCGACTTCACCAGCTGGAGAGGGAGACAGTTCAGTAAGAAAACTATGCAAGCGTACAAGTCGCCAGACCTTCCCATCTGTTTACAGAGGGGCTGCTCTCACCAGACTAGAAGAATTTAACACAAAACTTCTAAAAAAAACAAGTTTTTTTCATATATTTTTGCTCTCCTTTGAATAAAAAAAATCTGTTTTGAGGTCAGAAGTTTATAATTTTGTAAGTTAAAAATCAACTCTAGATCTTGTTACAGGTCACACTGCTTTAAATTATTGGATCTAAAATTTGACTACATGGTTGAGCTTGCCTTTACAACAACAACAACTTGAATTGTCCATGGTAAATTGACCGTCCTATAGGATCCAGCTACTTGTAAATAATCAGAGTCTTGCATGGTTTTGTGTTCATTCTTTCACGGAACTTGGGTAGACTTGAGACACCCAAGAAAGAAAAAAAGTAGAAATATTCTGGCCCCCCCCCCCCCCCAACCAGCAAGAAAAAGAAAAAAGAAAAAAAAAAAAAAAAAGAGAAGGAAGAGAAAGAAAAAAGAAAGAAGAG
>WLWI01002681.1_pt1 | contig 15378 bp, 7 predicted proteins | sample 6701501 | NCBI WGS metagenome assembly WLWI01 (sample SAMN12718690, study PRJNA515312) | sponge metagenome | isolation source: marine sponge | host: Mycale hentscheli | place: New Zealand: South Island, Marlborough, Capsize Point | collected 2014-11-01
TATTGCTGCCTTGATATTTTTTCTCAACCGGTTACAATTCAATTTTCATTGATTTTACTCGCTACGCGCATGCGTAGTGTACCGTACAATATAAACCGTACAATATGGGAGAATACAGAACGCTCGCATGATGCGGAAATATTCAATTAAAAATATCAAAGCTGCAATAAAATTATATATAATATTATATTATATATATATATATTATAGTATTTATTACATGAGTCAGAGTGTGATGGTGAAATATTTCATGAGCAAGCTAATTTATTTTCACAAGCCAGAGGCGAGTGAAAATAAAGCCTGAGAGTGAAATATCTTGCCATATCACTCTGACAAGTGTAATAAGTGGTTTATTCCTTGTTAGATATCTTCACTGAAGTAGTTTGTGCTATAGGACCTGTAACTCCATGGGTGAAGTTGAGTAACACTCTCTCTTGGGGCTCCCCACAACTCCAGCTGATATTTTAGTAGCAGCTCTAAACTTAGTTGGGTAGGCTTCATTAGAGTAAGGTAGCTGTAAAAACCTGAAACTCCCTAAGCCTCACCTGAATGCTTATAACCACTGAGGTAATGAGCTTGCTCAGTACAGCCATGAGATAACAGTATGTGATAAAGTGAGTTATCTCATGGGTCACATACCTTAATAATATAATATTATATATAATTATGGTACTCCTAGAGCCATCAGGAGAACTAGATTCACAATGTTAAGAGCTTTCTGCCTTATGTCTGTCAGCCACATCTGTATGTACATCAGTCAAAAATGAAAATTCATGTAACACTGAAATACGTTTTCGAGTTGTTCAAAGACTGTTTTTTTTACATTTCTTTTCTGATTGTAAATAGCTAAGTGTACAAGTTAACAATTGATAAGTAAGTTAATACTAAACAAATAAAATGAATGAACGAATAAAGAATAAAGTGAATAAAATTACACAATTAAATAAAAGGATATGCAAGTAAATAAGTACATTTAAGAATTAATGAACATATGAATGAAAGGAGCAATTGGAAAAAAAAAGTATAATTAGTTTTTTTGTACTGTAACAATTGATTGTGTGGTCTTCCAGACTACATCAATTTGAGACTTTTCCAATAAATTTTAAGATTACTAAATATTCTTTCTACTATGGCATAGCTGACATAATTGGTTTTCCAATGTGAGTGTACCTCAATTTCTGTCACCATTGGAATTTCAACACCTACAAATATACATCTTAAGTTAAATATGTTGGCAATTATTGAAGATTCCATTATTGATTTCTGTAAGAAATTAAATAAACTTTCACAGACAGCACTGTTGGGGCATCAGGACACATACCAGCAACCTATTTATCAACAGCGGCCTTATCAGGATTCAGATTAGTCATGTGTACTGGGATATAGAGCTATGTGCTTGAGGTGACATTCACTATTATGTCTACGAGCACAATTTGAGGATAATAGGAGAATTTAAGTAGAATTATTACTATAATACTGAGCATTGCTAGCATAGCGTAATAACCAAAAATATTAGCGTAATTGCCAGCTCCTACTTACGTATGTGTTTTCCCCCAGCCACGCCCTCTGCCCGGTAGGATAGCGGCCAGACTGAAGTGTTCTTAGCCCGCTTTGTGTGAACCCAAAAAGTGAAAGAAGGCGCTGTTTGACAACTTACGATTGGGTCAATTTTTATTGTCCGCAAGGTTCAATTTTTGTCTCTTGAACTTCAAACGTTGCGATGAGTTTGACGGGTGCTCTACTAGTGTTCCTCTTCTTAAATTTGCTTCCCAAAGGTACATAATTAGCTTGTAACTATAACTGCTTGCACGTACATGTAATATGGTCATGAATGTCTTCCGCTTCAACCAGTGATGTGCTTCAGCACAAACAGCGAGCGAGCCACCATTGTGCACAAGTATAAAGCATGGTAGAATCTGATAGCATGGTAGAATCTGATAAAATAAAATCTTTATACAAAAGGCTACGTTCATTTGATTGCCTGAACTTAGAAGATCATGTTCACCTAATTATTTTTTAAGTATCATTCATAGTCTGGCGTCGCCGACACTTTTCCTTCTATTATTATTATGCGCCCACGCATAATAATAATAGAAGGAAAAGGGTCGGCGACGCCAGACTATATCATTCAGTCTATATAGGATTTAGGGGGTGCTTGACATTTTTTTCAGAAAGAGTTTTCATTTTTTAGCTAGTCTATTTCTTACAGATAAAAGTATAACTTTTTGTCCCGGTTGTTTTTCCACCTCCTATAAGTGTGGGCGCACCCCTACTTATGGATATGCTGAGTCAGGATTTTTGCTATTCGTCGTCATTTTATAATTTAGCAGACCAAGCTCTTAGTATGCCAAAACTTAGCAAATGACATTAATTCCTGACAGAATAGTATTGTTATTCTTTTTTTTTCATGGTTGAATTATAGCTAGCTATGTAACTACTTTCAGTATTAGCTAGAATGTCTTTGTAATTTCATTTTTTCTCATGAAATCTGTTTTCATTATTTTTTCATGATTAACTTACCTATTCAAGTAGCTCTCGCTATGTTACCCTTCATGAAAAGAGACGTCCAATAAAAAAAATCCTAGATCCCCTCCATGTCCTAAAAGTGTTTACAATTAGTTTTGTAGCCATTGACTATCGTAGTGATAGCTCATCTAAATGACCTGTGTTTCCGACAAAAGGAACTTAAAAATGGCCGTGTTTTTTTAAATGACAATGGTAAAGGGTTTCAAAGCCATAGTAACCACTCGCAGCAATTATTGGTCTTGAAAGAATAAATATGAATTTCTAAGGAATTACCGCACAGTTTATAATCTTACCCTAAATGATGACTTGCTTAGCAACAGAAGTGGCTGAGAAAGCTGTGTAAATGCAGTTAATATGTTTATTTTGGTAGCTTCCCAAGCTTCCCCATAATCCAGCATTGTGAAATTCAGTGAGAGTGGGAATAAATATCTATTTCAACAATGTCCAGCTTGATGTGCTTCCCTTTTAATGTTCAAAGAGACAGCCTAGTTTGGTGGTATATGAGACACATTCCTGCTCTTTCAAGCAAACACATCCACTCTAGCTTAATTTACATGACTTGGAGAATTTATCAGGACTGACATGGAATGATTTTATAGCACGTAATGTGACTGCTATTATCCTGGAGATGATAACTGAATAATATTTTCTTTATTTACAGCCACCTTTGATTATTACTTAATATTTACATACTTTGTCCGAGCTGTAGTATACTATACACTATCAATGACTTTAGTGAGACCCAACTTAGATGCTGTTTGAAATTAAAATCTCTGCACATTCTCTGAATATTCCCACTCAATCCTGCTATGCATGGAATGGTAAGAATCAAAGCTTTCTTTTGCTCAGTGTCTGGATAATTTCTAGAGGTAACTGTTTAGAGCCAGCCCTAATGTTCTAGTGTTGTCATAACTAACTCTTTGAAGTACTGTGTATAGATGTTTATTGTCTTTCTTTAAGCTTTTGCTTACAACAGATACCCTCCTAGCTCTCTGACACAAGCACAATATCATAGTTCAGTCATACTCTGGCTAAAGTACTTCTAATAATAATAACAAATTTGTTGTCAGAAAACCAAGGTAACTGTAGTACTTTTAATAGTATCTACAGGATGTAATTGAATGAGTTAAAATAAATTAGTTGTTATTATGATAATAATTGCAGGATGTAATTGAATGAGTTAAAATAAATTAGTTGTTATTATGATAATAATTGCGATAGTTTAAATAAATTTTTTTCTATGGATTTCAAATAGTTAATGAATGATTTTTTCTTTCACTTCATCTATTTCTGGAGTTCTTTACTTCAATTTTTACCAACATGCAAATTCTTTCTTGTGTATCATTAAGCCTAAAAAGACTCTATTTTAAAGAAAGACATATGCTAGGGATAGCTGTTATAGCAATCAAAATATTATGGCACTAATTGCAGGCTTCAATTTCAAATATCAGAATGATCTCTTGAATGAATATCATAGCCAGGAATACCTATTCTAGAATACAGGAATGAACTGGTTTTCAGTTTCAGTTTTGGGTAATTTAAAATCTCAGAGTTGAAGTAAACTGATGTTTATGGCTGCTAACTTTTGTTTAAAATGATTTACTCACATTAGTTTTTACCTGCACACACATTGAAATCTAAATTCTGGACATAAAAATATCAGCTTTAAGGAAAGACTTATGCTTAGTCTGCCATTCATTTATTCGTGAAATTGATTATGTTACCTAGAGAGCATAATAATACATGTGCACCGTAGAAATGTAATAACATCTGCTTATAAAAACATATTGTTTCATAGAACTAAAAGCCATTCTTAAAGTAATATGGTGCATATATAGTAATTTTCTGAGTAATCGTCTCACTAAGTTATATCTCAGTCTGCACTATGGCAATTCAGTGAGTCACTATATTATGTGTAGTGGTGGTGAGATTTTTTTTATAAGAGCCACTTAATATCTAGTCTTATATTGCTCAACAACTGACATAACATTCAGCAAAATATCTTTAATATCTTGTCAATCATATTATATATCACCACCGGAATCACTGACACTTCAAGTGTCAATAGTAGTAAAATTGAACTGGTAAGAGATCTTCAATTTCACATGGTTGTTTGCATCATAAGTTTCGAATACACAAAATCAGTTTTTGTCCTCAATAATCTGTTAGCTTTGACAAATATCTATTCAACCTTTTTTCCAAAATAAATCAGTGACTAATTGTTATTGTAAACAACAGATGGATGAGATTAAAATGTTGATTATGATTATAATATTTTTCGTCATTATTTTCCAAACAAAATTCATTCAATTAATTGTTTATCATTATACAGTTATTGCTGAACTCAAAATATTGAAGAAGATTCATAATATTAGCTTAATACTATTCATATACTACCATAATATGTTACAATATCATTTACTTTTCAAATGATTAGTTTTTCTGTACACTTACGTGAAGTTATAAAATCCTGGTGTGTTCTTTTAGTATTGTAATACTAACTTTCTTATACCATAGCAGAATCATTGATATTATGGGACGACAATTTACTCTGAGATGAAATTAAGATCTTCATTTTTCATATGACATTACTACAGTCACTAAATTTTTGACAACACATAATAAATACCAGTAACATATCTTGATTATAACAGTCAAACCATTATACTTATAGTATACTTAAACTCGCATAATATTTTCCCACAATTAACTTGCATTGGCCACACATTTTCGTATATTTTTTATAACTCACTCCGAATCACAAGATTGAAATACTGTTGTTAATTTTTTTTTGTATACATGTATTTTTATATATGGCTTTACTCAATGTCGATTCACACATTCTAAATCTGACCCAAAAAATGCAATAATGAGTAAGAATGCATCCATTTATTGTTTTCTACTATAAAATACATTGTGTCAGAATAATATGGTGCCGCCTCAATATCTAATACAGAGGTATAATTTGAAGAAGGGCTGGGTTATTAGGCTAATCTTGTTCTAGATATCTACTAATTCAGATCTAGAGCTGTTATTTCTAAAGAAACATCCCCAGCTTGAATTAATTACACTGAAAATCAGCGTGCTGTCTCTGGCTTGAGTACCCAACAATTGCAAACAACAACTCAAACACGACATAGTTATAATATGCCAGAGTGCCTATTAAACACAGTTCATTTGTATTAAATATCCCTCCTTTGTCTGCTATTTCACGGCAGGATTTATGGTATTTTTAAAAGTATATCTTCGTAAATTTGCTTCCCAAAGGAATAGAATGACTGTTAATTAATTTGCAATAATAACCAGCTAATAATGTATGTGCATGGGAATATTAATGTATAATAAAAATCTTAATACGAATTAGCTTTTTACCAGTCTTGAATTATTGATGGCCCATTTAATTATTCCTTTGATAGCTGTAAGTTTCGTAAATGAACTGAACTGTAGGTACACTTCAGTTTGGCTATACAATTTGTGCAAAAAGGTGATTGAACCGATAGAATTAAAAATAGTTTGGTAGCTACACTCACCATTTCATCCTTATCATTTTTTTGTTTTCAAAATAAAGTCATATAAACACTAAAATACTTGTTTTTAACAATATTATGTGTAAACAGTTCTTACTTATAATAAAAATTATACTCAGTTTTATTCATATTGATTACAGTGGAACTAATCATGCAGAGAAATGTTGAATTAATTGTCTGTATATTCTTTGCTATAAATTCATGTTTATCCACCCTTTTTATTAACTGTTTCAAGAAACATTTTCGAACATGAAATTTATGAAGAGTTTTTTTTACATAAGTTTCATGCATTTGCAGATTATACTATTGAGTTATCTGTAAACAGTTCTATCACTGACAAGTGTCCAGGTGATGCAATCTCAGTCCTATGCAGTACTGCAAATAATGAAATGAAGTGGGTGTGGCAATCCAATAATCTCACTGAAAATTATATATATACAGTTGGTTTTTATTCCGATCGCCTATTGAATATTCCTCACACTTTTAATAGAATACAATCAGTTACTACAACTCTACTGAATTATTCTACACAACCACAAGTTAGTACTAAAAGTGCGTGAGTTGTTTTTTCACTAGAATAAATTAGTATATTTACTTTATGTTTCTCTAGATTGTTCTCTAGGTTCCAAAGATTTCAAATTGTTTCAAAATAATTCTATCTTAATGCTCTGTCATATTAGATCATCTGACTATGATTATAATTATACAGTATTTATTTATTCACAAAATGAAAGTATTTCACAATTCAGATATGAAACAATTCTAAATATTAGTCTTGCAATGTGGAATGGATTATTTTATGAATGTCACTACTGAATGCTGCGGAAGTAACGTCACTTTAGCAAACTTCAATTTTCAATGAATTAACTGTGATCCTAGTGAAATGTCAAATATATCAGTAACATTATAATTATTTTGATTGCAATCATAGCGCACGTAATAATGTATATACTAAAGAAGTACCAACAAGTAAGTGAACTCTATAATGACATCTTTTATGGAAACCCAGCCACCACCAATAAATTGGCTTCTTGGTCCTCTTGAGAGAATTGGGATGGCAAAATTTTTGTCACTCCATTGGAGTATATACATTAGTGCCCAGTAAGACCACCTTTGTTCATAATACACTTCTGATATCTCCTACACTGCACCACACACGCATAGATACACTTTTGCATATGAATTCCTATAAATTTAATAAAAACAGCCACATATAATGCAAATTTCATTTTGAATTCTACTTGTGAATTATATACTTTTTGTGTGCAAGGTGACTCTGTCCTGCAGAATTACAATATATTCACCAGTGTTGACATGACAGAGATAAACTACTCGAGCAATTTTTGTGAGAAATATCTAAATGCACAATACCTAATTATTATACCTATTTTCCTTCTTAGTTACGACAGATGCTTCTGAAGAGGATTCAATGACATGTAATACTGGGCTCTTGGTATCAATAGTCATACTATCTTGTGGTTTTAGCTGTCAGTGCATAATTATAGTAGTCTTATGTGCTGTCATTATAACAACCACCAAAAATAGTAAGTTGTTAGATTTGTTAATAAATAATAATCATGACATTTTATTATGTCCTGCTGAAAGAAAAATCATGTAAGTTGTAACTACTGTATTATATAATCACCCAATCTGTTACTAGAAATAAATTGATTTTGTTCTGGAGCTCATTATCACCGCTTTAATTGAGTACGAGTAATGATGGAATTATATGAAATTGTAGATTGTTTTTTGTTCAATTATAAGCTAGTTAATTTACAGATATAATCAACAAAAAAAAAAAATATATATATATAGTATTGCATGAACCAGAGTGTGATATGAAATATTTCATGAGCAGGCTACTTTATTTTCACAAGCCAGAGGTGAGTGAAAATAAAGCCTGAGAGTGAAATATCTTGCCATATCACTCTGACAAGTGTAATAAGTGGTTTATTCCACACTAGAAATTTTTACTACTGTAGTTAGTACTAGAGGAAGGGTAACTCACAGCAAAGTTGGTTGTAGGGGGGGCTACCCACACCCCCAGCCTACATTTTAGCAGCTAGGTAGCAGTAAAAATCAGATAATTGAAAAGTTTGGCCTGGTTGCTATGACTACACCGGTAATGAGCTTGCCAATACAGCAAGAAATAACAGGGTGAAATATTGTGAGTTATTTCACAGGTCATGTACCTAAAGATATCATTGTGAAGATATCTATATTTAATTTTGATGGGTTTTGGGCTTAGCCTAAACAATTATTCCTTGATCTTACTCATAAGTCCTTGGGTATAGCTGCTCCTAGAGCCATCACGAGGATTAGCTTCATATAATCTTAACACATTTATAGCTTAAATAAACTATTTTAACGTTATTGTTTTTTCTTTATTATAGTTTTTCATTATAATAACATAAATTGTGTCATGAATTGTGCTTAATTTAGACTATTGCTAGTTACAATACACATTAATGAATAAGCCTTGAGGTGAGACAAAGGTGGTTAGTAGCAGTGGCGTAGGAAGGAAGAAGGCCCCCCATAATTTTGGGGCACGACTTTTAACCACAAAAAGTATGCCATTGGAGGCCCCTTCCATGCAGAAACAACTTCCTACACACTGGGTTGCTATTGTTAGAGTTAAGGCTGATCAAAGTTGATCCACTAACAGTTAACTGCTTCAAGCTATAGTGAGTTAGCGTTGATTAATTAGCTAGCAGCTAACTGCTTTAGATAATGATATATATAAGCTTGTTAGTAATTTACCAAATAAGAGCTTGGTCAAATTATGAAACTCTGTCGCTGAAGGAGAATAGAAGTTTACTTGCAAAGAGTCATTACAGAATGGAACCATAATTGTAGTAGAGAATATTAATTATTTTAACGTATTTAGCTTATTTCACAAAATATGTATAGTCATATCACATCACTTTAGAACACTATAGTTTATTGCATAATATCCTAGTTATACACTTTGGGTATGGTTTTGCTAAAATAGGGTTATTTAGTGTGTTTTTTTTTGCAAATTCAGAATTTTTGGCTTTAATCTTGGTAGTGGATGAGATGAAATGATACACCTTGAAGTGCAGAGACCCAGGGCACTGAAATGGAATCAATTTTATGCACTGTTTATTGTGCCATTCCCACAACTAGATCTTATATTCTACTTTTATTTTTAGACAAATAATGTCTTCAAGCCACACAATGTTGAAATTTTTCTGTCATATGTCTGTCAGCCACATCTTTATGCATATCTATCAAATATGAAAAGTTAGTGTAATCCTGAAAATACGTTTTGGGTTGTTCCAAGACTTTATTTGACACTTCTTTTCTGATCGTAAATAAGTGCACAAGTTAATAATTAAAAGTGAGTAAATAGAAAATAAATAAAATGAATGAATGAATAAATGAATGAATGAATGAATGAGAAAATATACAAGTTAATAAATGTAGTCGCATGATGTTAACTGTGCTAATATCAGTACAGCTTAAATTAGTTCAATTTAAATGGAACACAGTAGTTTGGATGTACAAACTCGAAACGATGATGACTCTGATCATGTAAACAACAACTATAGTCCTAAGTGTAAAGAGTCGAGACTGTCTTAATGTATCTATTATACCTTGAGCAGTTAGTTGGTCAGCCATCATCTTCACACAAGCACATCATAGTCCAATAGCTTATTGAAATTGCTGTTGTTGTTTTTTTTTGCGGACATTAGCATCAAATTTTTCATGAAATTTTCTTTCAACTTCATAAAAATTATTAGCCTAGGAGCTACACCTCAAATGTTTTATTACTCCCACTAATAAAAAAATGGCCACCAGGGAATTTATTTGTTAGTTTTCCGTAAAATGTTCCGTTTATGGAGCATTATTATTATATAAGAATTTTTGTATAGCTATTAAACATTTTAAACTTAAAGTTCGTGACAATTTTATGGTGAATATGGGACTATGTGACAGAAAATACACCTGAATAAAAAAAAATTGAAAATTAGTTGTATTCTTAAAAGAGCCCCCCCTTGGAAAATCCTAGATCCGCCCCTGATTTGGTATTACTTAGTGGGGTCAGTGCAAGAGGTCCATATTGTAGCCTTATTTACTGGCCTTATGTGTTACATAAATAAATTCTGTGTAGGTCATTATTTAGGCTGTTAGGGCTAAACAATCCCTCTCTGGCCTCATCACTGAACTCAATTAACTGGTTTTGTCCTAGTGAATAACTGTTAATCTTTCTATCTTTTGAAAGTGATTGACCTGCAAAGTACATAGTAGTTTGCACTATAGGAAATTGAAAAAAAGGCTGATTTTAGTTCCTTGAAATGACTTAACTACAGTTGTTGAGGCTGGGGTTATGGTCAAGATTATCCAGAGCACTGACTGTGAACAATACTTTCAGTAAGACAGGCAGGGGCCACAACTTCTTTTTACTCATAACATTGTTCAGATACTGCTGCAGCTATCATACTTTCAATTTCTAAACTCTGTTACATGAAATGCGAATTCTCTAGTGATAAAATTGTTTAATGAGTTATCCTTTTTGTGTTAAAATGACTTGACGTACAGTTAGACATGCCTCCAAGTTTCACATCGCCCTTGGTATTTCAAATTAGTACCGTTGAAAGTTAAAGAAATACAAAATTTGAGGCTTGAAGGAAGATACTTTTGTTGGAAAAGAAACATAGAACTTAAAAGGTCTGTTCAAATTATTGTAGCAGCCTTAACTAAAATAGTTAGCATCTTCAGAAAAATTCCTTTTGGTAAAGCTTCCCTCAGCATAATATTATTATTTCATATCTCTCATATGCTGCCTAAAACTTATCTTCTCCATATTTTCGCAACTACTTGCACCCAAAAACTACAATATCGACAACTTCCGCGTAGGTCAATACAATTAGACCTACCCGCGGGTCAATTTTGTAATCATCCTCAGTGCTTCGCTTTGACTATTACTTTAATAAATTCTCCCAGTAGTCTCCTAACTATGGGTTTAATGGGTGCTTTCTTCGTATTCGTCTTCGTAAATTTGCTTCCTGAAGGTATATAAAGAATTAGCTATCTTGTAAGAATGACTATTTGAATATACATAAAGTCATGACTGCCCACGCTACAATAATAAAATTCTCCTTCTATCGTCATTAAAATAGTACATTTTCCCATTTTTCTCTAAATAACTGTAAGTTTTGTCTATGCTTGGTATATCGAACGATGTATCTGAGATAGAAGTTTACTTAGTTCAAGTTGGCGATAACATTTTTGCAAACACTGAAAAACTACCTTGCCTTAACAAAGGGCATTAATATCATTGTCATGTATTTTCAATGGGTCTACAAAAAGTTATATCTTTTAACTCACTTCATATATCTGTTTCTGATTTAGTTTCAAGAATAGAAATTTTTGAATGAAACAGGTTAAACATTTTGGTCAAAAATGTTATCAAAATTGCTGTTGTATAGTGTTCCTCATTCAATAATTTTATATAATTGTGTATGCATTACAACAGGAATCATACTTATTAGAAGATTTTCTAAAAGTTGGGGATATTAAAATGATTTTTTTAAACAGATATATTCATTCAAACCTGTAAACCGGTCAATGGTGGAAATTACATTGTATTGAATTATTCCCAATCACCCATTTTTTAGGTTTACCATAATATAAACATTTAAGCATAAGTAGCTACATTACATTTGAGAAAAATTTGGAAAACTTCTTTCTATTCACACATCACTCACTCATGTTTATTAAATACAATAATTTTAATGCCGCAAAATATTGCAAATTACAGTAATTATTATGCATACTATTTATGAAGATATTATTTTAACTGATTTGGATATTTAAATGAACTGTCATGTACTTTCCTGTACAGATAAGTTATCTGTGAACAGAATGACAATTATTTTGCATGACATAGAAAGAATAATAATCTAAAATCTCATTGTGCATTTAAATATACAGATCATACAGCTGAGTTATCTGTGAACAGTTCTATCACTGACAAGTGTCCAGGTGATGTGATCTCAGTTCTATGCAGTGCAGCAAATAATGAAATGGAGTGGGTGTGGCAATCCAATGGTCTCACTGAAAGTTTTACATATTTTGTCGATCGGTTCACAGATAGCAAATTCAATATTCCTCACACTTTCACTAGAATACAATCAGTTACTACAACTCTACTGAATTATTCAGAAGTACCACTTTATCTGAAATCTTCTTTACAGTATGTAGTTTCTAGTGAATACCCAGAGGCTAATATAGAATGTAATGATTTTATGCCATATCCCACTGAAACTGTCCAAGTTACTACTAAAAGTGAGTAGTTGTTTCGTTAGAACACATGTATTATTATATTACATAACTGTTTCTCTAGATTGCTCTCTAGGTTCCCAAGATTTCAATTTGCTTCAAAATGATTCCAGTTTATCTCTTTGTTTGAATAGATTACCTGATCATGATTATATTTATACTGTTCACATCTATACACAAAATGGCAGTGTATCACAATTCAGATATATAAACACTTCTATGGAAATAATTCTTCAATATGAAATAAATTATTGCATGAATGTCACCAGTGAATGTTGTGGAAGTACTGCTACTGTGGAAAACTTCAATTTTCAATTCAAAACACAGAATCCATATCCCGATGAAATTTACAACATATCTGTTAAATTCTATTTTGATTGTAATTTAAATGAATTTAACTATCTGTACACTCAAAAAATGTGTGTTACTTCGACTGGTAAGTTGGCTACATAATGATTTCTATTTAACAACATTAGTTGGTTAAATTTTCATTCTATGTGATTGATGATAAAACTATTACTGAAATTATATGTAATGATTGCCAACCTAAGAACAATGGCACATATTACTTTACAGATGCAATATCGGACCCAAATTCTAATGTGAATACTGACAACTCAATCATTACAAGTAAGATCATTACTGTATGCTATATTATATAGTCATTATTGTTTGTGTATTTATATATAATATAAATGTAGCTGCTACGAACAATAATGAAGAGGAATCAGTTGACACCAACATTTTAATTATTCCAATAGTATTATCATCTTGTACCTTTTGTATTGCACTAATAATACTAGGCATAATATTGACTACAATATTCATAAGAAAATATTCAGGTAGGATATGGTAACATTTAATACATATATTTATTTATCTTATACATACTTTACAGGTAAAAATATAAGGTAAGTCTGTGCAAAAGTACAATATTCAGACGAATAATTGATATTTGTTTGTCACAGAAATAAAAAGGATGTGCAGGTAACAAATGTGATAATATTATTACTACTACTGCAATATAATTATGTTGATATTATAGGCAACTTTAGACTATGACGAGTTTCAGTTTCAATCTAGTGTCAAAACTAGCAAGGTTTGTACATGCACTACGTTATTGTCCAGCACCTCTTGTATGAAAGTATATCTCTAAAATAGTTATGAGTGTATCCATTGTATAAACATAGGCTATATATTTACGGTCCAAATAATAATTATTTAGCTACTTGATTTATATACATCAATAGCAAAAAATACGCTTCATTAGAATCTATATAATGAATAATTCATGAGCTTAACAGTTTGGTAAAGCGTCATCATTATATGAATGGTAAAGCGTCGACACATTCGGTAGCTAAAAAGCGGGTTTAATATAGTCTGGGGACATGGCCTTACCAAATTTGTTTAGGAGGAATGTGGAAGTGGTGAGAGCCCCACCTCCTTTATACCTTAATTTCTACCGCAAATTAGCCATGATTGCTAAACAGCGTTGGAAAGGGTGGCTGACACGCACAGGAATTTATATTTGTGGTTGAGGAAGGCTATTCCCGCCGCAATATTTGTGCGACAGAACAAATTTGGTATGGCCTCGTCCCCAGACTCATTCACAGCGTAGCGGTTCGGTAAAGGGTATGGCTACGCCGGACTAGGTTTAATAGTAGACGGAGGAGAAGGCGGCGTAGGTTTCGAAAGGTTGGCAAAAGTACGAAAGAGAAAGCATAAGGGATTAATTCTAAAAAGCGGTTTGAATCGGCGAGGTAAGGTAGCTAAGGTTTAAAGCAAAACGGACGAGAAAGGAAAAAAAGGGGGATGACCATAGTATGTCCAAGTTGAGTTGGCCGCAATAAAAACTTGAATAACTTTAGAACGGAAGCAGCTACGCATCCGGGATTTGCACTATTGGAAAGCTCGCGCCGAAGCGGTTAAAAATATTCCCTCAGTATACTGCAAAACCGGAGAGCAAGTGCTATTCCAAAACTCCATACAAAAGTCTACGGGAATAGAAAAAAACCACAGGTTTCCTGCTCAAAACGCGCACGCTTTTAGTCACGCGGTACGGCTCAATTGATCACGCAGACTGCCTTTATTAAGAATTTTGTAAACAATGAGAGGCTTCTCCTCAGATTGCTGCTTAAATTCTATCATTTCAACAATTTTCATATACATATTATTAATAAATGAAACAATTGATAATTTTATTCAACAAGAAAGTCTAGTAACTTTAGCTACAAGTTAACAGTGCTGTACTGCTGAATCCTGTGAATATCAGAATATTTCTTGGGACATAGTAGGTAGAATCCACTGATTTTAATCCTGTTTCTTTAGAAGAACGCCCCACCAGTTTGCGTTTTCCATCTGCTGTACATTATCTGAGCGTAAGAAGAAACAAATATAATTGAAAACAGACGAGATGAGCTATACAGCGTTCAAAAAACTTCACTAAATTTCTTTCTTACATTAGTTACAGTATTAATGCGCACCTGTGCTACCGCCCTTTTTTCACGTGCAACCTTTACATTTGCGCGCTTAATTGACTTGGATTCACATGACTAAATTGCTTCCGGTAAAGTACTAAATGCATTCCTCCATTACCGCGGTTGCGGTCGTGCCAACTCAACTTGGACATACTGTATTAAACTAAAAAGCTGGTGATTCGTTTAGGTTTAAAAACTGAAGGTAAAAGTACAAAAAAGAACAGAAGTCTCGCAAAACTTAAGTCCACTATCACCATATGATAAGGAGTGATTCAGAAGCAGGAGAGGTAGAAAGAGCTGATAAGAAAAGCTGAGATAGTTCAGAAAAAAGAGTGCAGGATAGGGAAACTTGAGTAACTTAATCAATGTCAGAGAATGCAAGCTAACTTATGCTACTGCATTCTTACTTTGTAATTGTGGTGGTACAGCCCACCACATTTCCTCACAAACAACCCTTACCCATAAACATTGCTTCTATTATCCTCATCACGCACACCATCACCCTATTTATGTAGCACCCACCACCGCGCATGCTCGGCAGG
>WLWI01002683.1_pt1 | contig 15376 bp, 16 predicted proteins | sample 6701501 | NCBI WGS metagenome assembly WLWI01 (sample SAMN12718690, study PRJNA515312) | sponge metagenome | isolation source: marine sponge | host: Mycale hentscheli | place: New Zealand: South Island, Marlborough, Capsize Point | collected 2014-11-01
AGGTGTATTCATTGGCTTAGCTGGGTTAGGAAAGCGTATAGTCAAAAACTGGATGGCTAAAGCAATTTCAAATTCAGTAGAAGGAAATTAAGGAAACAAAGGTGATCAAGGAATCAACTATAAAGGATAAGGTATAATTTTACAAAGCCTAAGTCTACAATCATGGATGGGAGGACAGAGAGAGAACTGAGAAGAACGAGAGCTGGAGAAGGGAAGCCATGACATAAGAAGAAAGAGCTGAAGAGCGGAAATGAGGAGGATTAGAAGAGCTGATATGCCTCAGGAATAAAGAGTACAGAAGAGGGAAACTGATGTAACTAAATCAAGTGGCAGAGGATAATAAGGAAAAAAATACCTTATGATACTGCATTCCTAATTTGCAAAAGTTAGTACCTGAAGTGCCCGCCGCAGTGTGGCAGGGCGCTTGCTAACTGAAATGATGTTCTAGCCAGTGTGCAAGACAGAAAGATTAAAAGTGTAGTTCTTCACAGCTTATAGCAAATTTAATAATAAGAGGGATATCATACAAGCCCACGCTCCCCAAGCCCCTCCCACTGTTACCATGACGAATACACGGAGAGCAAAGTGTCTGATAATTACCATTCTAGATAGGGCAACATGGAAGGGAAAAAGAAGCCCTTTCGTTGTCAAAACAATATGTGTAGTAAATGATTTTTTTTTCCCTTTCAGATTATGAGTGCTATCCAAGGAGGGGGAGGGTTATGGTCCGGTATGACATGCATAAGCTTTCTCAATAAATTTAATTTGTGGTTAAAAATGATTAATGCCACACCCACCTTGCCCTGGTCTTCAGTGGAGGCATAAACTGGCCCTGTGCCAGATTCAACCGGAATATTTCAGGACCTTCAGCCGCCACATAGAGGTCACATGATGATGAATGATAGGCTAGCGAGCGACCAAACCGTGGGACTCTGGTGCGATAGTAGTAGCCAAACTGGAGACACATAGGGGGGAGGGAAAAAAAACCAAAAAAACAACAACAAAAACCGTGGGGTAGTCCAACTTATCGTATGAAACTACGTATATGGTAAAGGTTCACACAACACAAAATCAGACTGCACAGGAAAATTACTAATTTGGAAGATATATAGAGGAAAAAAATACATGTATTAAATAAGTAATTGGAAGTGAAGAAAAGGTCTGGATATTTATATCCATGCACGCATGAATGTCATTACTAATATAACTCACTTGGGCATGAAATTCCACTTGTCTATTGGAAAGTAGAAGAACAAACTACACTCACACATAATCACAACAACAACAAAATTAAAAATAATTAAAAATTATTATTATGGCATTAAAATATAAACTAATTGCCTTATAATAAACAAATAAAAACAAACAAACAAGCTACATACCTTGGTGTAATCGTCAGACAGGATGCTCATATCTACAGTTTCTGCATCCACACATCGTTCAAATTTCATAGACAAGTGATGGACGTCATAGCAACGTACTCGTGGCTTGTACACACCCACAGCAAATATGTACTGACCATCTGCAGACACCTTCACGTGACTGCTGGCCACTGGCATGGTGAAGTCCTGGATCAGCTCAATACGTTGCCTCAGTCCTGCAACAAAGGAAAGGAGAAGACGGGGAGGAGAAGGAGGAGGACATTTTACCACATGGAAGTTGCAACAGGTAATCTGGAAGCTATAACTCTACCATGTGGTCAGTCGCAATACAAAAAGAAGAGGTGAGTGAATTGATCTTTAGATAAATGTATACACTTCACACGTCATCTAAGTTGTGCATTCACTGTGTACGAGTGTCTTTCATCAGTCTAGTTAGCCAGCCACTCGATTCATCGTCTGCTGCCAACTTGTCATATGTAGTGACAAAATATAGAGATATCGTACAAAATAAATAGGGGATGACGACTTTAATCTAAAGGACATTTTCTTCATGTTAAAGAGGACAGTTTATTGCCAACGTCACCTCTACTTTGTAGCATGATACGAGAGACAGAGACTTTGAACATGATTCACTCCATGAGTAGGAATTAAATTGTGTTTAAAATATTCACTTTCATCCTCTAGCACAATTGGTATCAATTATTTGGTCATTTATTTCTTACCCACATCATTCTTTAAAAGTGTTCTTTTCTTTCGGTCTGAAATCCATTCTGGAAGACTTTTTCCTGCACTGAGATTGTAGACTTTCACGTCATTGGCTGTACTGACTTGCATTATCTATGAGGAGCGAGAGAGCAGTCTTTGCTTTGGTACAGTGGAATAATTCGCTTGTGCACCTGGCACTTCCATGCACCGGTAAAAGGTCATCCAATCCAAATACGCATTCGCACACATTCGTTTACGATTCTTTCCTTTTCCTAATATAAACATCTCTGCACGTTTTCTCACCGCGAACCCTCTTCAACGAGATCTAAAATCACTTGCGACAGTCGGGATGTCCAGTCATAAACCTTCGTGCTTTGACAAAGTCAAGTTTGGAGCCATGATAGGATTTGCTGTGGGGATTTCCACTGGCGCAGTATTCGGCAGTTATACCGGTATTCGTTACGGTTTGCGCGGAAGAGAACTGGTGACTCAACTTGGCAAAGTAATGCTTCAAAGTGGGGGAACATTTGGTGCATTTATGTGCATAGGTAGTGCAATACGATGCTAAGAACTCTAGACTTCATTCATATCACGAAATTCATTATTTTATTTTATTTTTCCCTTACCCCTCTCCAGTCTGTTTATCAGAGCAATAAAAAATAAAAATAAAAAAAAATAAAAAATAAAAATTAAAAAAAACCTGTCCGGTAAGGTGTCATGTATTTTCAGATGTATTTGGTAAAGGTCGTGTTTTCAGTGTCCGGAAAATGGCTTTCTCGAGTAGTCGTGCAATTTTGTCTTTGGTGGTAGGGATGTTACTTCTCCTGTGTGCCTACAGGGTGGTGTGGAGGCAGTTCTTTGGGGAGCAAGACTGTGAAATGACGTACATGTACGAATGGCCCCAGTATCAGGTGGATTCAACTTTGGAGTTGAAAATAATGTTGACAACAATTTCAGTAATTTGTTCAAACTGTTTCAGGAAGTTCCTTTAAATACTGAAGTGCAGCAGCAATATCCACGTTATTTTCTGTATCTGTACAAGGAGGGGTAAGCAGAATGAGACCAACAGTGACGTGTATGGTAAATTAACATAACCAAAGTTTTATTCTAATCAGAAAGATTGGCTTGGACACAAAATTTTGATCCACATAAAAAAAATATATGTATAATTGATATTCATTGTAATGAAACTTAGCAGGTTTAATTAATGAAGATCTTGGGCAGTTCCTTTGCTCCACATTTTCATACAGACTTTTAGTTCCATACTTAAAAAAAAAAACTGCTTTGAAGAGACCATCGAACACAAACTGGTGTATGAAATGCATAGATTTTTAATTCATCTACAGTTTAATTTCAGGGCTATTGAGTGTCAATGTATGTATTCTTGTTTCCCCTTTTGGTGCTGTTTGTGTTTTATTTATTTTTTCTTTTTTTTTTCTTTTTTTTATTTTTTTATTATTTATTTATTTATTTATATTTATTATACCAATGATATTCCTATAGTATGTTGATAACATGTACCATTGTCCACTGGGAATGGTAAAGTAATAGCAACTGTCCAGCCAAATTAATCTTGGGAAGGTTCTTTGAATTCACAAGCATTAGTTAGCTTTACCAAGGATAGAATTGAATGAAAGAGCTTCTGTGAAGTGCTGGTTGGTTAAATTGATTAGTTTATTATCTCCCTCACCCCTCCCCTCACTCATACTCACACAAACCCTCTCTTCTCTACAGTTCAGAGCCTCCCAAAGTAGTCCCCAAGGTAAATGGCCTCCCGGTCTTGTTCCTACCTGGCAATGCAGGGAGCTACAGACAAGGTCGCTCCTCTGGCTCCATCGCCCTCAGGATGCATGCTCATGAGTTTGCACACAAGAAACATTTTGATGTCTTCACCATAAACTTTGATGAAGTAAGGTATTTTTCTTTCCAGTTATGTGTTGTTTACTCTGTGTGTGTGTGTATGTGTGTGTGTGTAGGAGTTGTCTGGTATGTTTGGAGGCATGCTGAAGAGGCAGACTGGTAAGGAGGAAGAGTCATTTTAATAGGAACAGTAGGGTCGTACAATTCGGTCTTGCCAAATTAGTAGTAAAAAGGGTTCTCACACCTGATTGTCTCGCAGTCTAAATATAGAACATGGGGTCACACTGGAAAACTTAATGATAATCTCAAGATTCAACTTTGGGTAAAGGGTATCCATGTAGCGGGTATAACTTGGCACTGCTGGTGATGCCACTTAATTCATCACCAGTGGTGATGAATTAAGTGGCATCACCAGCAGTCCACATAATTGTGTGCTTCTATTTCAAGCAAGTTCACAATGAAAACATTGCTCATAGTGAAAGTTAAATTTGTAAACAGTCTCTATGCCCACTTGTAATTTGTTTTATTTTTCCTTTTCCCCTTCTTTCTGCAGAGCTAATGACCAACTTTGCTCAATTTATGTATAAAAGAGTGATGTACAAACCTATATAATGAGTGAAATATGTGAGCATTTGGTCTGTGAGATTATTTTCAACTAAAGTACTCAATTTTTTTTTATAATTTTAGCATATGACTTGGTGTATCTTTCTTTCAAAGGCAAAAAAAAAACATGTTAATTTTCAGTCCATGCAGTTTCATTATGGCTCACTGCCCTCAGCGTCTAACTGCCTCACAAACTGAGTGAACAGAAACACATACTAATCCTAAACACGACATGAAGCAGTTGAGGCAGATTAGAAGACAAGCCTGTGTGTATGTGCTAGTGTTCACTTTGAAAACTTTAGCCATCCCTAAATCAACTACCTTCTCTACGAGTAAATTAGAACTGACGCATAGTGAAAAATCAATCTGTGAACTCAATTTTTTTTATTTTTTTCCTCCAGAATTTCTCACAATATGCATCAAGCGAGTCCTGTCTTTGTACAAGCATGTGAGGCCACGCCCACAGTCTGTTGTCCTCATTGGGCATTCCATGGTAGGTAAAGGGATACCAACGAATGCTGTGTTCTTGTTCATGTGTGATGCTGGGGTATTTCCCACTCTAGGGTGGTGTGATTGCAAGAGGTCTGTTCATGGACCCGGAGTTTGACCCGTCTCTGGTGACTGCTATCATTGCTCTGTCTTCTCCTCTCGTGTCTCCAGGTTAGTTCAGGTGGACAGTGGCTAATGCTTAGGGGACAATATTTGTTGTTGTTGTTGTTGTTGTGTTTGAGTTGTTTTAATATTGGAGTTGTATTTGTGTTGTAAAGTTCTGAGTTTTGATTGGATGCTTCAAGACTATTACAGCCAAGTGAATACGGTGAGCCTAAAAGTTGTTTGATGATCATTTTCATTTTCATTTATAAACTTATTTATTTATTCATTCGCTCACTCGTTTATGTATTATTTTGGTTGATAGTGACGTTTATAAAAGTGTAAACCACAGAATTTTTAGGCCTTTTAAGGGGCATTTTGCTACCGCCCCCCCGCCCGAAAATTATTATGACCTTCATGGTGATATTTGCCACAAAGTTTTCATCAATGTCATGGAAGTGACAACTTGTTGCCCTCAAGAGCAATCGCAAGTGCCAGCCACAAAACAGCTGTGTGATTGTATTTGAAGTGTAGCCAGAGACATGGAAGAAACAGTATGTGATAATATTTGCAATTAATTTTTAACTGTGATATTCAAAACTATTTGACAACAACAGACATTACATTACATATTATAGAGTGTAATCAAGTTTGTTTGCTGGGCTCTCGAATTCCACCTCTTCTGTGACGAGGGAACGCCAGTTCCGGCAAAAGTGAATCAAAATAAAAAAGTCTTAATTTTTGTAAATGCTTATCCCACCAATTCGATGTGAACATCTCGCTCTGTCTTCACCGCTAAATCACACCAACCACAGTCTACGCAGTACAACTGACACTGAATTTGATAGTAGTAGTCGTGTCTGTGTTTTAATTTGTACTTGCTCTGTTTTGTTTCCAGGCAAAAAGTTGCAGTTAGACAAGCTTCAGCGATTGTCTTTTCCCTCATGCTGAATGGACATTTGATTTCAATGAGTCCCAAAATATGAGCCGGATATTTGGGGGTCATAAATGATTCCATCGGGACTTGCTGCCAACCAGGGATTATCGAGCAATACAAAGAGTCCACATTTAACAACACTTAAACCTTGATGAACACTTCCTAGTTGGTTGGTAATGTAGTACTGTATTGCTCTATCCTCAGTAACAACCCCATACTGAGTAGCCTCATTTCCTCTGAACTTACTGTACAATAAATTCTGTACCTTGTTGCTTCGTTGCGTGTTCTTTCTCATTTTAGCTATGCTGCCAACATGAGATGCAGTTAGTCGCTTCCTTCTCTCTACAAACCACTGCTCACTTTCAGCCTGACCTCTTGTGTTCCTCTCAATTTCTCTTCTCAGTAATAACAACTTTGGTCACATAAAAACTGTTTTTTAGTCTCTCCGATTCACTCGTGGGAATATCGTCATCACCTGTTCTGGTGAAATACCTCCATCGTCTCTGTTGTGTGCACTGCGTGCTGCATGTGTGTCATCTAGCCTGATGTATTTGCTTTTTTGTCGACTTTGTTTAGCTTGCTCTGTAGCTTTCCTCTTCCTAGGTAGACGGTTGTTACTACTGAAAGGCGGAGGTGGCTGGTCATCACTAGTGGGAGGTGGCTGGTCATCATTAGTGGGAGGGGGCAGGTTGAAAGAGGGAGGTGGCTGTTCATCACTAGTGGGATATGGTGGACGCAATGATAGTGACCGATGCTCTTCTTGAGCAACCAAGCAGAAGTCTGTACTGCAGTGGGAATGGATTCCAAAACAGTGTGAAGGTCCATTCAAAAGATCTCTGTTCAGCAATTCTACAGCTTTCTTAGGATCTGACTCCTTGCTTCTCATACGAATTGCACAGCGTGCTGCACTCACAAGTTTCTGTCTCATCTTTTTAGTGAGCCTTCCACTGCCTTTGTACGTAGGGTTATTCTGAACAAGCTTTTAGAGTGCGCCATGATAGCACTTGCATGCATGCTTGGCACACTCGAGTTTCTTGATGATATGACCCCATCCAGGAACACTTGTGAGTAAAGTCGGGTAAACAGAGCTGTCACCATCTCCAATGAACTGGCAAACTCCATGTACTCGCTCAGCTTCAAGAAACCCTTCCAAAACAATGTCTGTCTCCATCTCGGACGATGAAGCATTCCAATTTCGATAGCATGCATGTTCTTTCTTCTTTCCTGTGGCACAGGCATGGCAGTACTTGTTTCTCACTCCGATGAAGAGTAACTTGCCTGTCTCTTTGCCAACAATGATGGCCACACCAGATTTGGCATTATAGCTGTGCTTATGGGAACGCTTACACCATCCCCCATAATGACAGTGATAGTGGGAACTCCTTCATGAAACCTATCATTTTTCTCTGCTATCTTCTTCTCTTCTCGTCCTGCCTCAGCCATCGATGATAGTAACATTCTCTTCCAATACTCACCAATGTCTTGCTCGGTACTAATAAAACTGGCTTTGGTCATCACGGGAACTCCAAAAACACCCATTGTTTCTTGCAGTTGACTGTGGCCTGTCCCAGTAGCCATCTGTCCCCACACTGCAGCCAAGTTGCACTCCCATCTGTTGTATCCATGGGGCCCTTTCACATCCTTAAGTCCTGTCCTGCAACTTCTCCTCCAACCACTCCTGTCCTGTGCCAACTGATACCACCTCCTCTCATCAATATTAAACTTTTTCAAATCTTTTCTGACACGATCTCGCCATCTCATTCTGGTCCCATGTGCAGGCGGTGCTGAGGCAGCCAACCAAACAGTATCTTCTTGGGCAGTCTGTGGTCATCCATTCTTGCCAGGTGGCCCAGCCATCTCAGTCGTCTCGCTATAACTATATCTTCCAGGGACTCCTCCATCAAACTGGCAGGCCACCTGGACACTGCTGATGCGCTCAGTCCTCTGCAGTACTGACGTGATGCCAACTATTTCCCTCAAGCATCGATTATGAAAGGCTTCCATCTTCTTGGTGGCATCGTGTTTGGTGTCCAGGTCTCCGAGCCGTACAAGAGAACACCCAACACAACTGCCTTGTCCACCATCCTCTTTGTCTTGTAGGACAAGTTGGAGTTGTTGAAGATTGGACCTTTAAGGGCCCCAAGAGCTCTTGCTGCCTTGGCAATTCTCTCCCCAACGTCCATGCCCACTCCTCCATTTGCCTCCAACACTGACCCTAGGTACTTGAAGTTTGTCACACATTCCACTTCTCCACCTTCCAGCATTATCGGCCTCGCCTCATCTTCAGTACCCAGAGCACCTGCAACAAGTAGCTTTGTCTTCCTCACACTCAAAGTCAATCCCCATGCCTTGATCACTTTCTCCAACTCCACAGCAGCCCTTTCCATAGTGTTCCTATCCACACTAACAGCTGCAGCATCATCAGCAAACAACAACAACAACACACACACACACATACACACACACACATGTACACACACAATTTTCCTTTGTTTGTGTGTGAATTTAATTGGGCACCAGTTGCCTCTTTTTATTGACTCATTCGGCCACCCATGTGCACACATGCATGTAGGTGTGGTCAGATGGTGGGAGGAGCCTGTCGTCACAGGTGACCATGGTGTCAATATCAGGTGGTCTGAGGGATGTGATGGTACCCGCCCACTTGTCTATCCTCCCAGCTTCTAAGCTGGCAATGGCAGTAAGTGAGGACATAGACCTGGCCTAGGATTCTCCATTAATGCCAATGCTACTGTTTATCAAATATTTTCTATTCAATGTCCATTCTTCTATGCATGCATGTTACATACAGTCTCCTGCCATTCCCAGGAATTGGGCGTCTGCTGACCACTTGGCTATTGTGTGGTAAGACTTCAGAGTTTGTGGGGGATTTCGTTTCAGCTACATGTATGTAGCATTTATGTAGCCACTTTGTTAAGTTGTGGTTAGGTAAGGTGGTGGTCAGTTTTTTCTACTTAGATATTGGTATGAATAATATCGCCTTTTTTTTTTCTTTTCTTTTTTTCTTTTTTTTGTGCAAAAATTCCCCTCCTAGCAGCTGCTGCTCCTGTAGCATCTGTAGTTAGGGGAATCCCAGCAAACATTCTGATCCATAGCTCTATGGCATATTTTCCTCTTTATTGTTCCATCCTCCCATCTGTCTCCTGTGCCTGCAGGTGTCGTCGGGTGCAGCTGGCGTTAATGAGGAGTCTGTTCCACCTTCAGGATACGTCCGTGGCAGGTTTGACGCTGGATGTGGCCAGGAGGGAGGAAGTGTTCCGCCACTTTTTAGAGAAGAGTCATCTTGTGCCGCTCAAAACATCGGCCATCACTAAGCGTAAGTTAAAAACATGCATACCAACCATCTAGCAGAGCTACTCAAAGTCAAGTGGTGGAGCCCTTGCTCATCATTTTATGTAGGTTTGTATGTGTGTAGGTTTGTATGTGTGTAGGTTTGTATGTGTGTGCGTGCATAGGAATGGAGATGTGTATTGTAAGTAGATGGCATGTCTGAATGTTCACAGGCATACATTGAACTGATCACAAACTTCACTTTTGTTTTTCCTGTTTGTCTTAATCTGCATGCATACATGCACCCAAGTACACATGCACCCAAGCACACACGCACACATGCACACAAGCACACACGCACCCAAGCACACACGCACACATGCACCCAAGCACACAAGCACCCAAGCACACATGCACACATGCACCCAAGTACACATGCACCCAAGCACACACGCACACATGCACCCAAGCACACACGCACACATGCACCCAAGCACACACGCACACATGCACCCAAGCACACATGCACCCAAGTACACATGCACACACACACCCAAGCACACACGCACACATGCACCCACGCACACAGCTATGGAAGCTCCGAAAGTTAGGAGTAAATAAATAATACATTTTCTGCTGAGTACAGTGTGGGAGTGTGTGTATGCCCAAGTATGTGTTTGTATAATGCATATGTGTGCACACGTGTGTCGGTGTGTGTGCGCACACGTGTGTCGGTGTGTGTGCGCACACGTGTGTCGGTGTGTGTGCGCACACGTACGTGTGTCGGTGTGTGTGCACACATGTGTTAGTGTGTGTGCACATGTGTGTCAGTGTGTGTGCACACGTGTGTTGGTGTGTGTGTATGCCCAAGTATGTGTTTGTGTAATGCATATGTGTGCACACATGTGTCAGTGTGTGTGTGCACACGTGTGTTGGTGTGTGTGCACACGTGTGTCGGTGTGTGTGTGTACACACGTGTGTTGGTGTGTGCACATGTGTCGGTGTGTGCGCACATGTGTGTCTGTGTGTGTGCGCACACGTGTGTCGGTGTGTGTGCGCACACGCGTGTCGGTGTGTGTGCGCACACGCGTGTCGGTGTGTGTGTGCACACGTGTGTCGGTGTGTGTGTGCACACGTGTGTCGGTGTGTGTGCACACGTGTGTCGGTGTGTGTGCGCACACGTGTGTTGGTGTGTGTGTATGCCCAAGTATGTGTTTGTGTAATGCATATGTGTGCACACATGTGTCAGTGTGTGTGCACACACGTGTGTTGGTGTGTGCACATGTGTTGGTGTGTGTGCACATGTGTGTCTGTGTGTGTGCGCACACGTGTGTCGGTGTGTGTGCACACGTGTGTCGGTGTGTGTGCACACGTGTGTCGGTATGTGTGTGTGCACACGTGTGTCGGTGTGTGTGCGCACACGTGTGTTGGTGTGTGTGTAAGGCAATCCTTTTCATGTGCATCCTTTGCTTATGTTTCACTGGCTACTTCCTTGCTCCTTTCTTTTCCACCCATTCTAAATTTATGATCACTTCACAATTTCTTTCTCGGTCTTCTTTTACTTATTAGAACTATTCTCTCTCTCTCACAGGCTTTTTTTTTTTAACAATACTGAATTTAAAAATGTTTGGTCGCCACCAGAAATCGAACCCAGGACCTCTTGCTGGTTGTCGTGGTTGCTAGCAGTTACTATGATATATATATAAAAGCAATAATAAATCATTTAAATATTAGATGTATTCTCTCTCTTTCACAGGCTTTTTTTAAAAACAATTCCCGGGTAAATATATTTCCCCCTGTTGTGTGTCTTTGTACTGGATGATTATTAGCGATATTTCAGAAATAGTATCACAATGGTAACATGGTATAAAATAGTTAAACCACCATGGCCACTCTCTGCATTATTGCTAGATAGCCACCCTCTCCCTCGGTCTTTACCCTCAGTATCAGGAGAGGACAGTTATCAGCGACTAATTCTCAAGAACACGGTTTAACTATTGCATAATATATATTTGGGTAAACGGTGCTCACACGCTCTCCCACACCACCGCCTGAACAGATGTTCTGTCATTTAAATAAATAATGGTTCTGAAAAGTATCCCTCGATATAGAAGAACAAAAGGAGTACTACTTCAGCAAAGCAAGTACAGCTACCTCACTAATGAATTTGTATGATATATTATATTATAGGTACACAACATCACGTCTTCATTTTCTGTAGGCATGCATGTATGTAATTCTTTAAGCTTGCTTCAATGGGAACTATTTTCTAGTAATATTTGAAGAAGACCTATTTTAGATAAAATAATGTTGATGTGTGGGTTGGTTGATGATACCTTACCAGAATGTGTTTAGGCTAATAGTGTCACTTTTTCCTGAGATCAGTGCGCTATTGTCTTCATCATACCAAAGCTTGCTGATTACCCTTTACCAACATCTTGAGAGCATGCTATTTCACTTGAGGCCTCTATCTGTTGTTGGTCAACATTTGTTGACAACGATGATGTTTTGCTGTCGAAACCTTACCTATAAACCCCTTATAATCACTGTGTTACCATGGAAGTAACTCCCAAGGGAAATTGTGGAGGGGGTGAGCGAAATGAACAACTGAATCCTGGCAATTTTGATGATGGAGCAGACACATTGCTATTGTGTACATTTGTGTGTTTGTTGTGTGTTAAGTATGTGTGTTTGTGTACATATACGAGTACGTGTGTGTGTGTGTGTGTGTGTGTGTGTGTGTGTTTGCTCAAGTCTGTACACCTCACTTGTGTTGTCCATGAAGGAGTTGGCACAGCTCTGTGACAGCATCGTGTGTGATTTAAAAAAAATATTATTATTATAAGTGACAGCACTGGGCACTGCTTGCGCCTGCTATCAAAAGAAGGCATGGAATTTATCACTTGGTGTTTGCTTTGAGTTGAGTATCTGCTATAATCAACACCATTCTCTTGTAGCCATGACATTCACTTACTCATAGGCAGCGAGTGGTTCAGATCTCTGGGATAGTAAGTAACTGGGGTCTTACTGCTTCCTCATCAACAACATGCTTATGTCAGCATTAGCTATAGGCTGAGCACAAGGCTCTTGTATTCCTTAAAATGATATCGAGGTCCATCATTACCATGTTGAGCTACGGGTAACGGTTATTCTTTCCTCGGGGGGGGGGGGGGGGGGGGGGGGGGGGGGGTGGTTTTTTATATTAGATCATTGCAACTATGCTAGATGGATACCTATCCATCTTAGAGACATGAAAGCTCTTTCAGCTCAAGCCAAGGAACAATTAGCATTCACGGGTTATACCAAAATCACAGAAAAAATATTCTAACATGCCTATTGATCAAGCCCATGAGCGGAACAATGAATTTGTGAAAGGGTCTGGTGGAGCTGTGGGACAGACAGAGAATCCATCTGCATTTCGGAGGTGGATGGTAGCTGGTCCAGAGCAAGAATGAATAAAAAATGAATTTGAAAATCAAATTGTTAAGCCAGGAAAACCAAACCATCTGCAGCTTGAGCAAAGTCATTCTGCTCAGATACTGTTCCAAAAACAAGTGAACAATTTAATCAAAGTCATACTACCATGTGAAACCCATTTAAGGAGGATTCAAATGAACTTATTATTCTTGCTGCTCGAAACTGTGTTGATGCTGTAGTTTCAACAATAAAGACAATTGAAAGGTTAGGTTCCACTTAATATCAGCAATGTGTGATTAATATCATCAAGAACAGGTCAAAGTCTATTCATAGTCCAATAAAACAAAACTCTTTACATTTGCTAAAGAGACCATTGTCGAAAAGATAGAAAACAATTAAAGCAACAGGTTTGATTGTCTAAAGGGTGATTGCAATCTTTCCAGACACTTGTATAAGACAAGCCAAGTCCATGATACCAATCTCGTCAATTATTCACAATATGTTTGGGCTCATAAGCCTTCTTCAGTTGTGAGGTATGACCATTTAAAATAAAACAAGTTATTAAAAGTAACAATAAAAATCTACTACATTATAATAATTATTGCAAACATATTCTTTGAACTCCAAGATTCAAACCCAGACATACAGGAGTATAGGCATGGGAAATAATTTCCAATATTACGACCTAAAAGATATATGCCAAGGCCTTGGTAAAAACAAGTGTCAAGCACGGAATTTCTGTCATGTATTTACAGGTTTGCAATAGGACTCCTCAATTTCTTGGAAAAGGAAAAAAAAACATTGTGAGTTGCCTGGACAGCATATCCTAGTGCTACTGTAGCTTTTTAGTACGTATTTCAAGACCCGTTCCTGAAGGTCAACAAGAATTCTATGTGCTTTGAACTATTGATGGATTTACATGTGTTCTTTAGGAAAAGACAACATCAATCACAAATGTAAATGATTTAAAGCCAGGCTTATTTTCAAAGCAGGAAAAATTTATCAATAGTATCCCTTGCATTATTTCTATTGGATGCATTTTACCTTCTCTTGTGTTTTCTTCCTGGTACTCAGAGTGTTCTTATAGAGCACACTAATGGGGCATTGTTTCAAGCAAGTATCTGCGCAGTTTGCTTTAAAAACCATCTGAACATTCCTCCTCCAGAAGGATTTGGTTGGACTCAGGAAGAAGATTGGACACCAGTATAGACTCTTCTTCCAGAAATTGCGAGTGCTTGCCACGACCTTATTAAGTGTGGCTGCAAACACTTCGCTTATGTTCCAAGAAGTGCAAGTGTAGAGATACTGGACTTCAGTGTACTCCACTTTGACATTGTGGTGGCTCATGTGATAGCTAAAACATATATTAATAGCTATTTATTCTGTTGCTAACAATTTCAGATTTGGTTTTTTCAATGTTCACCTCAATAAAACTTGAATCCTATCTGCAATTGTACTTGATGATTTTCAAAGTCTACCTTACCTAGAGAGCGTATGTATAATCTCTCTCCTTTATAAACATTAACTTTGCAATGTTAAATTTGGCATTAATTTTTTTTAATAATTTTGATCATCATGAAAAACAATGTAGTTGGACATTGATGTGTATCCTACATGTTGCATAATTAATATCGAATATTGTCAACAGAGATGATTTTGTGGCACCCCTCTAGATTCATATAGCTAGTTTACAAAGTGTTATGCTTTGGACTACCGTTGCATAAAATCAATTCTAATCTTACTTTAGCTAACTGCGCTAATATTTAGCGATGTAACCACAATTAACCACTTGCTGACTAAGCAAGAACAAATTGCTCAACAGACTCTTTTCCCGCATAGCGATTGGTAAAGCGCTAGCCGTGGTAGAAGTGCTAGCCCTGGTAGAAGTGCTAGCGGCAATAGAAGCACTACCCCTGATAGCAGCGGCCCTGACAGAAGCGCTAGCCATGTATGGATGGGTGTGTGACTTAATCTTAGACTTACGCCCTGTATCACCCCGCCCCCTAACCCCACCCCTTCCCCAGTGTTTACATACTTTACCGCTCACGAAATTACTTTCTACATCCTGGGTAGAAGCGCTAGCCTTGTATCGATAAGTGAATTCTCGTACAGTGATTCTTGCATCACAAGCATGGCGAGAGTACTCTTCTTGTTCATTGTAATCCTGGACGTAGCAACTTACGCAAATGGACAATGTAAGTTACACTCATCTAGCTATTAGTGAAGGCATTAGTTATTTGTATTGGATGCTAGCTTTATATAAATGACAAGATAGTTTAGACTTGTTAATAGCAGTAAGTATTGCTAATTGGCTGATTGGATTTAGTTAACACAACTAAGTTTTAGCAACCTCCAATTCTGTCACTCCAACCTATTTGCTTTCTTATCATTTCACATTACCATGAGTTCATTGTGTTAATTGGCGAGCGAGAGTAGAGAGCGAGACACTTACAGGGGTAACACAATCATAGGCTCCAACCGTCCCGAAATGTCCGGGACCGTCCCGGATTTGTTAACTTTGTCCCCGGTCCCGGAAGAGACTACTATTTGTCCCGGAAAGTTACTTTAACCGGCAAAAGGTAAAGGGTGTCTC
>WLWI01002684.1_pt1 | contig 15374 bp, 12 predicted proteins | sample 6701501 | NCBI WGS metagenome assembly WLWI01 (sample SAMN12718690, study PRJNA515312) | sponge metagenome | isolation source: marine sponge | host: Mycale hentscheli | place: New Zealand: South Island, Marlborough, Capsize Point | collected 2014-11-01
AGAACAAGCTTTTGCCATTTCTCCATGGCGTTTTCCCCGAACATGACTAGTCACATCATTTAGTCCACTGTGGGAAATACTGAAGTCAGATGCACAATATGTACACTGTGCAAAGCCATCACCTGTGGTAAACAAAAAAGCAATCTATATATTCTAGCTACTCTGCTCGCTATGTACTTACCTTTAGAACTCTTTGCAATGCCTGGGAACTTTTGGACCCACGTTGAATCAAAGTGACAGTGCCTTCTGGGCCTTTTGGCCTTAGGAGACAGAGACTGGGAAGAACTAGTAGCCATGGCTAAACTAGAACTAGAATCACAGATAGCTACAGCATAACATGATAATGACTCGGCAGCTGCACAGCATAATATGACTCAGCAGCTGCACAGCTAGGTAGGTTGACAGCTAGCTGTCAATCTCAATGATTGAGTAATTGCATCATCATGCTGATCATGCATGGATCAGCATGTTTGCATGTGTAACTAATGAACATGACGACAGATTTTATGTCAGATAGGCAGGCCCACATTTTTCCGGGACCAACAATACAAACTCATGAGGGTCCTTGGGGACCCGGGACCATGGCCCTAAATTCAGGTACCGTCCCGGCAATTCAGGGACCGTTGAGGCCTATGCACTCCACAAATGCTAGGGAACCCCCTACAGTATTCCGACTATTGAATGATTAATATACATATGTATATGATATGATTACCTATAGGGTAGTTGTTTAGTAAGTGATATTACCCTCCAAAACCAGTTAAACAATACAAACTTTGTAGCAATGAATGTTTAAATTGCATGAAATAAGGTGAGATGCACGTGATTATAGTGCTAAGTCTTAGTCATCTAAGGAAAATATGTTGTATTTTATTTTGCTTGTGCTTGCAAAACCAGGCATTGTCACCCCAGTCTAAAGTAGAGTATTATTCATTTTGGTAAACAGCCTTGTCTAGCTTATTTTACAACATACAGCTACCTACTGCCAATGTTTACTGGTTCAAGGTGATGACCTCAGAATTAAGACCAATTATTTCCATATATTTTTTTAGTAACACTAGCGCTATAACTCCTCTTGCAGGACAATAATGCAGCAACACTCCCTATTAATTAGTGTATACACAGTTCAATAGTAACTACAGAATATAATAGTAAACAAATGCAGCTCTTAATAGTCAGAGATAATCCACAAATCCTCAGTTGTACTAATACATATTCTTTAATACAGGTATCAAACTAAATAGTGCCAATTTTATGATACCAATATTTGATATAGAAAAGAAATTTAAAAGTTTATTTTCAAGAACAAGAATTCCATCCTACAATGAATCTTTAGTCATTTCCAAATGGAAGCATTTGTTTCGTGGAGAACCATTTTCAGCATTAGACATTGTGGAGGCAGATAATCTTCGTCCCACAAAACTTATGGTTGATGGTCTAAGATCTGGCTCTGAAATAAGCAGGGATGCACATAGACCTCCATTAGGTAAAACAATAATTTACCATGGCCATAATGTTTAAGATAATACCCAGTGTTATTGTGTATGTCACACTCCAACTTCACAACTTTCAAGAGTGCCGACTCTGTGCAATATTTATTCAGCATCACAAATTATGTATAATTATGTTGTGTCATAATCAATCTGATGGTTATTCACTTTTTCAGGCAGATTATGAAATGGGGGGGGGGGGGGGCCTTGCCCCCAAGAGTTTGGCCTTAAATAATTTTTTTCCTGGTTTGATTGCAAAGCCTAAGTTTGTACAGCAGGCTGAATAAAGTTGAAATTTTGCTTGTCTAGACTAGGAATGAATCTGAGGATTTCTGGTTCCATGTTTACAATAGTTACCAAGCAGTATTCCTGGATTTTTAAGAAAAAACAATTGAGAATTGAAAGGTGGGTATAGCTAATAGTTCAAGTATGTTTGAGACTTGCTATAATAGAAGATCAGCTGTTACTGTAACTTCTAATTACAACATGGACACCATATATCTGAAAACGACTCAAGCATTGAGTCATTTTCACTAGATATGCACCACATCCTCATTGACTTACTCCTAAGCCTTGACCTATAAATCAATAAATAAATTTTTTAAAATTTAAAAAATGGAAGGGTAAGCTCCTCCAGTTCCCCCGTACTGACTTGTATAAAACATATCCTGCAAAACACTTAAGTTCCTTCTGCAAGTACTGCTCATTCAGGTTGCCTCCAGGATAAAAATGGTGATGAAACAATGAGTGTTAAGTAGGCTTAATAATTGGAAAAAAGCCCATAAGGGATTGTAGCTAGCTGTCACAGTAAATTTGTAAATGTTAAGTGAAGATTATTCTCATGTCTCTAATGAAGCACATAATTTTTTTTTAACAATGTTATACTACTTTTGCACAGTCACTAACAAAAGACTAAAAATTTTAAACAAAATAGATAAAGCATTTATAGAAAATAATGACAGGATTAAGTAATTTTTTTGTGGCTTTGCCATCATGTTTTTTTGTTTTGTTTTTGATTTTGTTTTTTGGGGCTCCTCATAGTTTTCCCCCATAAATTTGAATACAATATAAAGCAATAGTGTGGTAATTATTCTATAAATTTGGTTAATTGCACTGTCATTTTGTTTTCACTATAATGTGCAGGGACTCAAAAGCAGAATTACATGACTACCTAATTTTGCAATTTATAAAATGCTTAATCAGCAAAACTGACAGTGTGACAGAACAATGTATGAAGTGCCTGAAAATAACCAAATCTACCCAATATGCTGACATCCCCCCTCCCACCACCCCTCCCCCAAACACCAACACAGGACCAGAACTACTTCCTACCCTATGTTTCATTACAATTTCTAAAGGCTTCTCAATTATTGTAATTGTAATCATTACTTTTGTTAGTTATGTAATTGGTAATCATTACATAGATGATGTATTCTAACCAACAACTGCTATACATATATTATATTATTATGCATAAGTATTTTGTGTTATAGTAATACTTTACCATAGCTGTATACCTAAAAGTTAGTGAATATTTATTATATAGAATCCACTGTAGATCAAGATAGTTATGGAAACAGTATCATCAGTTCTTTACCACTTACTGCACTTGTTATTATCATAACTATAATGTTACTCTTTTAACCATGAAACATAAAAAAAAAATACTATTGAATTGGTTTTTGTCAGTAGATCTACAATGCACCTAGAAACATGAAAGTAAAATGCATTCACAGCCACTTGTATGATAAACATTAATTGTATAGCTATGGAGTATAATAAAATCCACTTCAATTTGATATTTGCCTTGGGGGTATTTTTTAAATAATTTTTGAATATTACTTATATATTTTCATGCAAGATATTTTCCAATAGTATTTTTAGGTGATATCACTGGGTATACTAACTACCTGTTAAAATGTCCCCAGGACAAAGCTCACCCTAAACAAATAATAGGTGATATGCTTGAGCACAAATGCCAAGGGAGCCTGCCCAGTTAGGTAACCAAAGGGTTTATATATGATTTTATTATTTTTGAAGTTATTTATTTAAATAGTTATATATTTAAGTAGAGTCCATAACGCAGTTGGCTTAAAGCAACCCAAAAATATTAATTCTTATCTACCTAACATTTTCTCAGTAGTAGTAGTTTCTGCAGTATCCAATTTTAAGCTATTTTGATTGGTATCAAAATGTCCAGTGTTTTAGTTAAAAAATACAAAATTAACCACCTAAGCAACTGCTTTTTTTTATTTGAATTAAGCCACTATGACACTTCCATTGACACTCTTACTAAAAATAGCGGTTAATTAATTCTTGTGGTAGCTAGCTATTCTCCTAGCTAGCTAATCTCTTAGCTACTTACCTATAATATTATCTTACATGGTCTATTTAAAAATAATAATTTTCAGGTTTACCATTAGCTATAATCTTGCTATTGTAACTAATTTGCTACTATACTCTTTATTATATAAATTAAGTTTCACAATATAAAATAATAGAAAAAAAAGTTTTATAGTAAAATAGACTAGAATAAAAATAAATGATAATAATAAAATTAAAATAAATGAACAATGAATACAATATATTGGGGATACGGTTGGTGGGGATATGGCTGCTGCAGAGTTCTGGGAGAATTGTTGAGGTGAATAAGGGACTCGCTATTGCTCTGCTCTCCTCTCACAGTTCTCTGTTTAACTGGCTTGCTTTAACTGTGGCAGTTCTTGTTTATGCAGAAGTGACTTATCTTCTGTTCAGGTGGGAAAGAGCAGAAATATTCCAATTCTGCTATCTCCACACGAAGTTCTGACATCTTAAAAAATGTCATATCACAAAGCCTACACAAGTAACCGTCTCCATGTATCTCCAATACTTAATCCAAGGTAACCCCAACTTCTTTTCAGTTTCATTCTCCAAGTTAGATAAGCCACCTCTCCAGAAACAACCATTCAAGTAACACTTGCATAAACAAGAACACGCGTAGTTAAATAGCAACTGTGAGACCCCTCTCCAGGCGGGACCCTTGTCTCCCTTTACGACCTGAGCAACCCCCTCCCCTCGCAGAACCGATCTCTCCCTTTGCGTTTTGTAAAGAGCTCCCCTCCCCACAGTTGACCGCCCCTGTAGGATTGAATTTTAGCTGCTATTAGATTTTTAAGAGGAGTTGCAATTTATCACCAGGGAGATCCGACGCTAAAACGTTCAGCAACAACCGTAAAAATATTTTAAATGATGCTGCTGTTATCTAACAGCCACTTAAAGGTGCTGGCAGACACATAAAACTAGAATGTACAGTTAATAGGAATGAGAAAGTTTTTACTACTAATTTTGATTGCTACAATATTGCAATTATGTAAACGTAAGTTATATATAATTTAACATCTAATGCATTTCCAAGAATTTTTTTAATATCTTAACACAAGAGTGATTGATATTTTTGGCAGTCTGATTTCACTTTTGAATTCTTGCAAAACCTGCGTTTTTGTTTGTATCTATTGTTGATTAAGTATTGCTGAAAGTTACCTCTCCCCTAAGAAAATTCTGCTTAATCCTAAAATCCACACCTCCATTCAAATTAATTATATTCATAAAATTAAATAGTAGAATTTTAATCGGTCATTTGTTAATTTACAAGTCTTAATATCATGAGAAGTTTAAGTTCATGTTGATTCAGCATCATTATCAGCTAGGGGAAGTGAAGAGATTAAGGAATTCCAACACATTGCTCTGATTTTAACAGAGGAGCAGCGGTGGCTTGAAATGTTCAAATTAATTAATATCTGTAGAAGAATATACACTTCATATGTGTCTTTGTCACTTTCTAGTAGACCTAGAAATGAAATAAATTAGTGCTTATGGTGAGATTTTCTCTTTAATTAAGCAAATCTCAATTGATCAGCTATTCCTCAAACTTCAGTCATACTAGGTCCAGCTTGACCCTTTACTTACCTCTATAACCCAGGATAATGTCAAGGTGGCATTATTCCTTTTATACATTTCCAAGAAATGTAATTACTCTTCTACCCTAATACTCCCAGGTTAAACCCTATGGAAACAGAATAAGCTTCCACCCTACACAATCTACACTTACAATAACCATTGGACCAGTTGCACACCTGCTAAGTATGATTCAACTCAACCTCTTGCCTACTTTACTGTAATAATTAATTTTAATGGGTACTTTTATTTTAGGACATTCAGTTGAAATTAAATAATTACCCACTAATTATATTAAATGACTTGACTAAGCATTGGTTATTATTATTAATGACTGATTTGCTGTGTGCATTATAAGAAGACTATAAATACCTTTTATTTCTAAAGCATTAGTAACTCTAACTTAACAATTTTAGTACAAGTGAGGAACCAACTCATACATCCAGATTATCAAGTAGCAATACTAGGACAATCTATTTTTATAAACTGCTCAGTTAAAAATTCAATATGGCTCAAGGATTCTGATGAACTACCAGAGGGTGTCTCCATAATTGATAGATATTTAAGAATTCCAAGAGTTGCAATGGAACACTATGGAGTTTATACTTGCATAGATCCAGTAAGTCAAGAGCAAGGAGAATCTACACTTTATGTGGGAGGTAATAAGTATTTAGTATCAAATTTATGTTTTTAAATAAAATTTTAAGAAGAATCAAAACTAAGTAATAGAATCCCTCATTGGGACAAATTAACTTGGATTTTGAGATGATTGAGATATCTTCAAGATTTTAGAATACATTTTATCCAGTTACTTCATTGCACATGAGAGCTTACACACATGCACATCACAAACTTGATCTAAATAACTCTACTGGAGATATTCAATGTGTCCAGCTGTGTTGCTCTAACTATTCAATTACACAATGACTGGTGTGGGTGTCAACTTTTTTAATTATTGCTCTGCTTAGCTAATGCTCTATTAATGTTTACTGAGGATTAGATATAATTGTATTACACATACAAGTAAAGAACTTTTAATTAAAATGAATTGCTTTCTGAGAGTAGAATTTTTACTTTTATTAACAGTTACTTAATCTGGCTATAATTTTCAAAATTATACAATTTCAGGGAACCTTTATGTAGGTGGTTCCAAGAACATAATATTCTTGGAACCACCTACATAGAAGTTCCCTGAAATTGCTTTGGTAGTTATGAAGTTAATCTTGTGATGTGAGGTAGTGTGGAGTTCATAAACATTGTGTTTAATCTAACAAAAGGAACAAATAATGATAGGAAAGCCTCTAATTTTATATAATTTAATATATAATTGCAATGTTTTATTCCATCATATTTAGTATCTAACAGGCTTTGTGCCAAGGTTTACTAAAAATGGTTTAAGCCAGTATACAAGCAAATATTAATTACACTAGTTCAAAACCAGGTTTGTTATTTTAGCCCAGCACCAGCCAAGAAAATAAAATACCACTTGCCATTCCCAGCTTTGCAGCACTACAAAAATGTTTTTTGTATGCTAATTTCAACAAAGAAACTCTTCCTAAAAATTTCAGCCCTTTCTCATGAATTCTGAACCCCCTTAAAATTTTGATTCCAGATCATTCTTCACAATTTCTTTCTCAGCCTTCTTTTACCTATTAGATGTATTCTCTCTCTTTCACCTGCTTTTTTAAACAATACAGAATTTAAAATATTTGGTTGTCCTGGAATCGAACCCAGGACCGCTAGTTTAACGTGACAGCGCTCTGCCAATGAGCTGCAACAACCCAGCCTGCAAACAAACACTTCAATTCTGTATTTATACTGTTGAAGGGTACTGCTATGCTATAGTCTCACACTCAAAAGTCCAAGAAATTTCTCTTTTTTCATAGACACTTTATATTCGTTGAATTTTTTACTCCACTTATTTATCACTTCACAAGTTCTTTCTCAGCCTGCTTTTACCCATTAATTGTAGTCTCTCTCTTTCACAGGCTTTTCTAAACAATACAGAATTAAAAATATTTGACCACTGCCAAGAATCGAATCCAGGTCATTCCAGGTCCTCAATGCTTGAAACGGAGGTTGTTACACTGAAATCCTTCACCCTGCAGAATATAAATTTGGAATTAGAAAAAAAAACATTGCTGAGGCTAAATTTTCTTGTATGTGTGGTGAAATTTTTGCTGATAAAGGTTCAGTTCTGCTTGATTTAAGTGGAGTTCAACAGCTCAAAGAAAGTTTAAGTTCAAAAAGAAAAAAAAAACAAGCAGATAAGGGGATTTGTATGGAAGTTTGCTGTTCATTCAAGATTTTTAGACCTAAATATACCCATGTTGACAGAAATTAACATTGGGGATAGGTAAATTTCCCTAGTTAATTTCAAGTACATCACACAAATCAACTTCAAAATGTTCATGCATACATAAAGGGATCATACAGGCACTACCTTAACACTTTTACTATTACCAATACTGTGAAAATCACTGAAATTGACATACTTGGGATCATTTATTCAGACTATTGCTAAATGCTTCACTTTAATTTTTTTTTTGTATCTTTATCCATGTTGGCTACTGTATTAATTGGCAGCAAGAATATTGCAATTTTAATATATATATAAGCTGTATAAAACTGTCAAGCATGAATATATATTATAATAATAATGTCTATTCACTAATCATTATTATGAGAGTGTAGGGAGTCTGGATGCCTGTTCCCTTGTCAGGTCTAGAACTGGTGAAAGAAGATGAAGTGCAACTTGTGCCCACCACAAGTTTGCATTATAATACAATACAAGATAATAATATTTATTTCAGATTGTATGTTGCAGAGAAAAATAACTCCTTCATATCTCCAAGAGTTTTAAAAAGTGAAATTGGAACCAAAGCTGAGTTTGAATGTGAAGGAGACAGAATATTGTGGTTTCATAACCGAATTGAATTACCACAACAAGTTGAATTGAGTTTAGATTCAGAAAAACTTATAATCCAATCAGTACAGCTGCACCATGCTGGAGATTATCTCTGCTATATTACTGGACCTGATCATGATGGATTGGTATCTAAAGCTATCTTAATTGTAATAGGTAAAGTATTCTAATAAATTCCTTTAGTGTTTATCATTTCACTCTAGTTACAATGTTTTTCTTACATCTTTGCTCTATTTATCTCCCCAATCTATTCCCCTCCATAAACACTATGACCCCAACAGTATAACTTACTCAATTTTAATTTACATGTAAACATACTGATACTGAAAGATGGTTCCCAAAGTTCCTACCCTATCCTTCGATAAATTCAGTTTGTAAGCCTTGGTCATCAGTAGTTCAACACTGGCCAGTAATTTGGATTTGGAATGGCAAAATTGAATTTAAGTGTCCATTTTCTGATGCTGAGGTCAGTGTCCAAGAAGCATTGGAGTTATTGCATAAAAGGGGTACACCAAGAAAATTAAGCTTCTTGATCTCCAAGGAGAAGATGAACCCTACTCTGATAGAATTACACTGAAGTTAATGGAACCTGGCTTTATGGAATCCTTATTGTTGAAATGGACATATTTGTTACTTTGTTGGGAAGAGGAATGAGGTTTTTAGATCCATGGTGTACCACGAATAATTTGCAATGAACACTTTCTTACAGATATAGGTAGAGATAGCTAGCTTTTTTTTACAATAGGCAGTGTGTTAACAGGTGTTTCACACAAATCTATAGAAGTTTAACTGTAAACTGTATTACTCAAATTATAGATGGTGTCAAGCATGAAGTGGAATCTCTATTGGAAAGAATACGGCATATATTTCAGAAAACTTTTCATATAACCATTTATAGTACACTGTTCTGGTGAACATACTAAGTAATTAGGTCCATAATAAAAATGTTTAAGAATTGTTGGTGGAGTTATAAATGGAGAATGAAACATACTAAAATGAAGAAGCATGGCAAACGAGTATAAAACTTCAGTAGATGCAACATTGCCTTCGATTAATCCAACCACAAATACTTTCTTTGTTTATTATCTTATTCTCTTTCCAATAGAGATTCCACTCTAAACTTCTATAGATTTGTGTGAAACACCTATTAACAGACTGCCTACTACTACTACAACAAAAATAGCTAGCTAGTATACCTGCAAGAAAGTGTACATTGCTAATTATTCGTGCTACTGTGCCAGCTTATGAGTGGGAATCTATAAAACTTCATTCCTCCTTTCTCCCCAATATAATTTTTGCATTCAACAGCACAGCAATTCTTGAATTTGACGCCCGGATTACAGACGCCGAGCGCAGATTATAGACGTGTACACACCGCTCGGCTACAGAATGTTATTGCTGGGGCTTTGGGTAAAACTTTCGGGTGGGGCATTTGCTGGGGCTTTGGGTAAAACTTTCGGGTGGGGCATTCCCTCGTGCTTCAAGAAGACTTTTATAACGTGCAGACAAAGAAAGTTCATCTAGTATTTTTCGGTTCTGGAATGGATTGAAATTTTTTGTCTCTTTGCCCCTAAGCCAAGAACTAAGTCTGTTATTAAAAGTTCAGCTTGAGGGATTCAAAGAAGAGTGTGGAAACTCTTTTTCTTTCTGTTTGTAGATATAAATTGTTGCTTCCACAAATTAATTTAGTTTCCTAATACAGTCCCTTTAATCTGGAGTAGTCAGACCCTATATACCATCCCATCAATGAGAAAAGATCTGGTGAAATGCAATAGTCATATAAGAATATAAAAAATTGTCAAAACTTCTTGGAGTAATTCAACTATTGGCATGTATCCCTCACATAGTGGATCACTCACACTTAATACTACCAGGGTATTTATAATCAATGGGCATTTATAATCCATCTGGGACAGTGTATGTATAATAATATAGTTGATTTTTCACTAATAAACAAAATACTACTAAGGATATTGTCACATCATTATTTAGGTGTAATCTTGTTGTGTTTCAGACCAATCAAAAATTCAACCTCGTAAAATAATGTATAAATCAAGCGAAACCTTTGTATTCAAATGTGATTCATATAATCCAATTACTACAACATGGTATTTCAATCAAAAGAAAAAATATCCTAAAAATGTCAACATAGTAAAGGGGGAAGATAATAAATTATTCATTGTGAGTTCAGCGAAAAAAAATGAAGGATTTTATGAATGTATTGGAACAACACATCTTAATAAAGGATTATTTTCAGCTACAGCTATAATAAAGCGGCCAGGTATTGTTTAATTATGAATAAAATCAACTATTAATAAGCTTTTAAACAGATAATATGAATTCAAGCAATAAATGTTACTTGAAAACATAATGAAGCGTTATAGGTGCTAGCCCTCACTATTACTAGCTAAACACTTACTAGCTAATACTAAATTATTTCCTCTCCAATCAGATAATACTAATAACTCAGTCTAAAGAAGACAGTAGTAAAAATGATGTCTTCAAAGGTAAGTTAAACTTGCAGAGGACACTCAGCAGTAGTTTAATGGTGAACTCCATTCACCTGAGTCAAGCAGTCAGTTAAATTCTCTGCATAAACCAAAACTACCTGTATAGAGTTGGACATGAAGGTAGGGGACATTACAAAAATGAAGTACCTAATTGTGGAGCTGAGCTTTGCATTTTGTTAACCATCTCTAAATTTGTTAACTGTGTAAGTTAATACCTAATTCATTGGTTAGTTGTCAGTTGATAATCTCCAAAATTGGAGTGGACTTACACTACTATTATAAACCTCTTGCCAATCCATGGAGATTGTACCAGGGGACTACCATTTATTAATATTTTTGAATGTTTGATATTTATTTCATTATATTAGATGATAAATGGTCTAAAAGTCGTTTCATAACATTAGTAAAAGAAAAATTAACTTTTAAAAGTGATAAAGATAAAATTAAAAAGTGGTCTTGGTTATTTCCGGGCGAAAACTTAGCGCCCAGTACCATTATAGACAATTATATTCCTACATATTCTCTTGATCCGTCATCAGAGGGAAAAACAAAGGATAAGAATGTCCTGAAAATCTCATCAGTCATTGGTATAGGTAATTAAGAATCAGAATATCAGCATAATAATTATATATAGTACTTATTACATGAGTCAGAGTGTGATTGGCATGTTTCATGAGCAGGCTAATTTATTTTCAAGAGCCAGAGGTGAGTGAAAATAAAGTCTCAGAGTGATATTGCCAAATATTTCACTTTCAGGCTTTATTTTCACTGGGCTCTGGCTCATGCAAATAAATTAGCCTGCTCATGAAATATTTTGCCATATCACACTCTGACTCTTGTAATAAGTACTATACTAATATATAGTAACTATATATATATATATTATACATAATGTGTGTATATAATTCATTAATTGGTACAGGAGAACATCACAAGTTTGTTGGCTAAGTATTTCTACAGGTGCAGTTATCTTGCGAGTATAAATGCAGAAACGAACAACTAATGGTGTCAGGGCATAACTCCCTACACAATTCACAAATGAACTGAGAACAATTCACAAATGCACTTAGAAGAGTGGTAGCTTCACAAATGAGGAGTGTTCTAAGGACGTACCAGATCACTAAAGTAGTTAACCTAAACAGGCTGATCAGTTAGTTATAGGTAATTAGAATAGACACAAGGTAACTTAATCTTTACAATAACTGACAACTGAAAGAAATAAACAAAATATAACTTAAACGGTAAAGTTCGATGAACACCTACAACATTGCTGATTGACGAACATCGACTAAATATGGCAGAAAATAATTTAATAAGTGGTATAATGAAGGAAATGATAACTACAACAGGTGAATGAATAAGTGAAATAATCAAAAATTATAACAGTTGTTTGTTGGCTGTTTCTTGACATTAGGGAGACTTGGAGCGGCTGCTCAGCTGGCCAGAACAAGTGGGAGAAGATTAGTCCCGCCAATAAGGAGTTGGCAATTAGCGCGTTACTTGTAGTGCGTTGTATTTGAGTAATGGTTTTCAATGTTGGTGCATCTGCAGGTTGGTAGTATTTAGATTAAATTCTGTATAGTATTTTTTTTTGTTCTGTAATACCTATTGAGATGCACTGGAGTTTCTTTGTGATTATATTTATATAATTCTGTGGTGTGGCTTGGCTGATTAGAGTCAAGTCAACTGGGGTTCTGGTCGTCCAACGTCTTCACGAGGAATGGCCAGGTAGTCGCTACCACCAGGGAAGTCCTGCGTTAGGGATTGAGCTGAAGCTAGCTCTTTAATAGCCAACGGTTAAGTTAACTAATTTATTAGAACTTGAGTTAAGTTAACTAATTTATTAGAACTTGAGTACAGGTAAAATCCGCTAAATACTACAAAGCAGCCATTATATATAGAACCACTTGTAGCAGCATTGGCTAAAATATGACACAGAAAACAGAGTTGCATCATGGTTCAATGTGGTAAGTTAATGACAGGATGATACCAGAGTTCATGACCACTCTGAGGTGAGAAATGCACACATCACAAAACACAAAATGATGAAATAGTTATTAAAAGATTGCAGGCTGCATAAACACACACAAATACATCTTCTGTTCTCATGTGTGACTCTTCCAGCTATGTGGTTGTGGAAGATACCAATTCCTCATCTTTTTCTTAAGCTTATCTGTAATAGAGTTGGGACAAAGTTTCAGTTGTTTCAGCTGGGGAGGGGGGGAGTATTTCTTATTAACTATGGAGGTATGTGACGATGAGACCATATCGTGTTACTAAATATGAAATCAAGGCGCGTACACCCCGATACTGAAAAGTTTTTATTGGCCGCCCTGTTTAAGTTAAGCTGATTTTCCCAAAACCCGTCATATTTACCACATTGGTGGCCATGCAACTCAACCTCCTCTGAAGTAACTAAATCAGAATGTCTTAATGTAGTGTTAGGTTCAAACCTGTGCAGTAATTCCCTGCTTTTCATTTTATTTTATTTTTTTGCTTTTTTTTTTTGTTTTTAAGTTTAGCACTTGGGGGAGAGTGGCTACTGTGGCATTGAAATTCCTTTACCATATACACTAACTTTAAAAATTAGACCTTTTTTGTAGCTGACAAGTTAGGAGTTGAAATTAATTTAGTTTGCTAACTATGGAGGCTTGCTCCATTTGTCTTCAAGCACACCACTAGTATAGATTAATGTCCATAGCCTCCACAAGACCTTAGTAAGCCTACCTTACCAAATTTCATCAACCAACTAATCTTAAACAGAAGTAGCTTGACATCAAATGAATAATAATTTACATTTGAATGATTAATGTTTATATTAACAGGGACAAATGAATCACATGAAATGGAAACTGTACTTCATAGAAACAATCCTCCAAAGTTTAGATCTAAAATTCATTCAGTTCAAGTTAATCCTCATGAAGAAGAAAAAAGATGGAGTGCATTACAAACTAAAACTAGACAATTGTCATTGGCAGAAGCGGATTACCCAGAATATGAGGAACATTGGGATTTAGAAAGGTTAAGAAGTGTTGACTTACCATCAGAATGTTTGTCTGACATGGAGTCATGTATAGGTATGACAAACTGAAGCATATGCACGCAGCTTGTTGTTGTGCCATCTGGAGCACATCTCAAGTACTTTTTCTCCATGGAATTAGAATTGCTTGTCCTTTCTAATGTTTTGAATACCATTTAGCTGTAATATTACAGGATACAATATATATTATTATATAATACTCATTCTCAAGCATTAAGTGCATCCTCTAAATATAAAGGAGTTACACTTGCTCTGACAGCTCCAATGCCACCAAATTGTCACTTAAAATCACTTAAACAGGCTATGTTTTACTTTCCCCAATGAACTGCATAAGAAAATGAACACTTGAATTTAAATTTAAAATGTGCTTTATTTAGTTCAAATATAATATTTATTATTTATTCTTTGTATACAGATGGTCCCCCAAGATCTGGCCTATTTTGCTATCTTCAAACTAAAACTATATTGTTGTTACCACTTGTTGTATTTAAACTTTAGAAATGATGAAGGTTACTCGTGATTTTGTATAGGCTACATTATTCGTGATGTATGCTATTTAACCAGTTTTATGACAGTAAATTTTGTTTTAGTTGGTTAATGTAAACACTAATATGGACACAATAGGTGACCCTGTCCCTCCTGTACTGAGACATGGGGGCCCTGCTCCCTATGCCCTCCCCCATTTTTTCTAGACCACCTTTTTCTAGACCAATGTTTCAATTATTTTTTGTCAATAATACTGTAGAAGAGAAAATAAATTTTGAAACGCTCTTTCAGTTTGCAAGTAAGGTTTCTTACTTTACTCTCAATTATAAATTCAATTTTCACAGGCTAGATAAATGAATTGAGTTATAGAAACTACCTTTAACAAAACAAACCTAGGTTTTAATCTAACTAAAACCCATTTTTAAACATATAAGTTGCTGCCTTTTCTGGTCAATATAAGCATTCATATACCTTTACAGTTGTACAAAAATTGAGTGAACACATGTCCATTCCGTTGATAAAATGGTAATAAATCAGGATTCAAAAGTCTAGCAAAGGAAAATCTTACAATTATATCCCAGCATCTCCTTAAGGACTTAGGAATTATAAGCAAATCCCTCACGCGCAGTTACCGGGAGCGCAGTGAACGAGACACTCCTGGGGGTTACAGAATTGAAAATCGGGGACATTTGTTTATTTATGTATGGGCATACTGAAGTCGTTTTGTGCTTAGACCCTCGGCGTGTTTTCTTTTTGTATTCGCTTCAAGGTCTACCCCTTCCCCACCTCCACTAATAAGAATATTTTCGTTTAGCGATCCCATACCATTCAAGGAAATTCGTATTAAGTTGTTTGTGAATGCTAAAAGGCGCACTTAGATCTAAAAATTTACTGTTAGAAAGACTGTGTTCCTTCCCCCCCCCCCCCCCCCCCCCCCCCCCCCCCCCCCCCCCCCCCCCCCCCCCGCCCCCCCCCCCCCCCCCCCC
>WLWI01002686.1_pt1 | contig 15367 bp, 12 predicted proteins | sample 6701501 | NCBI WGS metagenome assembly WLWI01 (sample SAMN12718690, study PRJNA515312) | sponge metagenome | isolation source: marine sponge | host: Mycale hentscheli | place: New Zealand: South Island, Marlborough, Capsize Point | collected 2014-11-01
ATAGCGCGTAACTAATTGAAATACCTCGGTAACTAAGTGGAAACTAAGTGAAATACCTCGGTAGCTAAGTGAAATAGCACGGGTAAGTGCGCACGCGTGCAGAGTTAACCTTGGAAATGTACAGTTCGCGTAGTTTCTAGTTGGAGACAATGTCATTCTTTACCGCAGAAGCTCTACCCATATTAGACGGAATGTTTTACAACAGATTAGGAGGGGTTGTATGTTGAAAACAAAGTTCCAGCGGAAGCTAATCCTGAAATAGGAGATAGTGAGTGAACAATACAGTGTAGCTATAATACAGTGTAGCTATAATTGCAAAAGACTTTTAAAAAAACTGGCCTACTATTAGCGAGTGATAGCACGGGTAACCTGTGCTATTAGGGATCAATAGCACTCGTTAAGCAATTGAAATGACACTCGGCTTCGCCTCGTGCTAATTCAATCGCATTACTCGTGCTATTAATCCCGAATAGCACGGTTACCCGTGCTATTACTCATACATATATATATATATAATATATATAAAAGGCTGATCAGCTAAAAAAACAACAAAATATCTGGTAAAGGTTTCAATGCCATAGCAACCACTCGCCCCAGGTTTTTGTAACTTGGTAGAAAAAAACAGAAAAAGGAGCCTGCACTCATCCTTAAATATATATATATATATATATATATATATATATATATATATATATATACATAATATTGCATATTAAACCATGGGTTCGATGAAGTATCTATAGTGAGATTATGCCGAGAGTTGGCATGGTTTAACTATTTTATACCATAGTTACCTTTTTTGAACGGAGTAAAGGACCAAATAAAAAGAGTGGATATTGCTGTTTTAAGGGGGAGTGTGGTTCATTTTTCAAAGCATAGACAACAAGATAAGTGCATTTCGTTCCCTTTCCACTGCCTTCAAACAAAACAGTGGTGATTGAGTGACGATATCCAGTTAGGTTCACAAGACAAGACTTCATGATTCAATAAATAATTCTCTGTGTCAGTTCTTTCAGGAATGGAGTAACTGTTCGCAAAGAAAGCTTCGTACAAGTAAAAAAAAACTAGATTTTCATTCGTAGCAAAAACCCCCATGATATATCACTTTATACCATAACTATTTGTGCACACTATTTGGTTGACAAAAAATTCTTCTGTGTGCAATTTAAACTCTTTGTGGTACAATTTTTTTTTCCCCCGCAGGCGTAATACAGAGGACATTTTTAATCCATGGCTGTTACCACAGCAACTATGGTATAAACATAATACCCTATTTTCAATTGTCCACCCCTAGTACTGTCTCGCTCGCTTCACTCGCTCACCTACTAATATTCCATCTAATTAGGTTATTATTGTCCATTAGGATTGACAATTGGCAAATGCTTCTTGTAAGTAGATGTGTTGCATACCAGCATAACTATTTGTCGGCCATGTTTTTGTGAATTGATATTCAGGCACTCAAAGTTCCGCAAAGGAATGTTACTCGAAGTTCAATACTGTTGGCAGTAGTCATGGCAACTGTGGCTCCTGCAATGGATCATTCATCCCTTGTGCACCTGAGCATGCCCAGTGTGGGCAGCTCATGTGCGATGGTGGCACTCTGCAGGAGAGAGAGGTAGCTGTTACTGTGACAGTGGCATCCAGATCTACCATTGTGGGGTCAACGTTTGAGACCTGTACCTCATTCAGTAGTTCTCCTGCCAGAGAAGGAAGGAATCTGGGTCTAGTTGCCGATGGCACCAGATGCAAAACAGATTCTGTGAGTAATTAATCAACTAAAAAAGAAAGTGATGTGTTGATCTTTCTTCTGAATGGATACACATTTTTTTGTTTCGTAGGTCTGTGTTGCTCAAGTGTGCTCTCCTATTACATCTTTGACACATATAATTCCTTGTTCCTTGGCATATAATGGAAAGACATGCTCTGGGAGAGGAGTAAGTAAAGACTGTACTGTATCCATTATCTGCTGTAATAATTAAGATTAATGTACTTAGATATGTAACAATGCAAATCAGTGCATCTGCAACTTGGGATATACTGGTAGCAGCTGCAGTGAGAAGTATGAAAGAAATGGTGAATATGTTTCTGAGGAGACTGTACCAGTTAAAGGAGGCCATCAAACAGCAGTCACTTCTGCTCTTACTATAATTGCACTACTGATTGGATCCATCTTGGTGACAGCAACTGCCTTCATATTTTATCTGGGAACCCAAAAGAGTGAAATCAACGGAACCAAGGTCCTATCTCGTTGTATTACATGAAGAGACTCCTCCCCCTCTCTCATGAGATAATGGTAGCTAGCTACTGCCAGTGAAGGAAGTGACAGAAATGTAGAACTAACACATTGAAAATTTCAAACACAGAATTCCGATCAAGATGCGGGGCGGAAGAGAATTGCATAGCCAGCATCTTATTCAAGTCATCTGTTAAACAGTCATGTTCACTAGAGCCTGCACACACACATACTTATTTATGTCAGTACTATAATTTGAATTCCACTAAATCCTGACTTTGGTGCACCATGGAAAATTTCACTTGGTTGGTCATACCAGTCAGTCATGCTGAACACAAACTCTCCGTTTGAGTCCGTGACTCCTAGCTACTTCACTGGGAACCAATAGAAACGTTTATATATTGGAAGAAGGTACACATAATATAGAGAGTGCAGTGCTGGGCTACTGCTGGTTTATTGTTAATGTTTAAGTTCAAGCTGAAATCAAAAGTTATGGTGACCGACGCTATTTACCGAGCAAACTTCGTTAGAGGTCAATAACGTTCGCTGCAATTCGCGTCTTTTCGCTTGTTGTACTTTACCAGATAATCCTCTATACCTTGATCTATTATTTTATACAGAATGGGATTATCTACTATCATTTCTTCTCTGCAAGACAACCCATATTTTGGAGCAGGATTTGGGATAATAGGAGTGGGTACTGGAATGGCATTTCTTCGTAAAGGAGGACAGTTTGCCATGATTGCATTTAGAAGACATTTCATGGTTACCCTTGAAGTAACTAGTAGAGACAAGAGCTATGAATGGTTGCTTCAGTGGATTTCCAGGAAGGCATCTCACACAAGGCACTTGAGTGCAGAGACTACATTCCAGCAGCTGGAGAATGGTAGCGTCAGAACTAAGTTTGATTTTGTTCCCAGTCCTGGTGTTCATTTCTTCAAGTATGGTTGGAACTGGATACGGGTGGAGAGAAACAGGTCAAACCAGTCAGTCATGCTGAACACAAACTCTCCGTTTGAGTCCGTGACTCTTACTTCACTGGGAACCAATAGAAACATCTATTTTAATATATTGGAAGAAGGTACACATATAGAGAGTGCAGTGCTGGGCTACTGCTGGGCTACTGCTGGTTTATTGTTAATGTTTAATTTGGTAATTCAAATTTGTATTGAAGCATGGAGTGGATATGTAATTGATGGATTAAATTCTGCCACTAATGGGCTCAAGTAATTTGTCCAGTTGTGGTTGCAAGACATTATTTGTTTACATATTTATTTATAACAATGTGTTTGATTGATCGGATAGCCAGGGAAGAAGCTCTTATGGAGATGGAAGGCATGACAATCACGTATGTTGCCCTCGGATCCGAATGGAGGCAATTTGGCCACCCACGTAAAAGACGACCATTAGAATCGGTGATACTGGACCAGAGAGTGAGTGAGGGAGTACTGGAGGATGTCAAGGACTTCATCAGTAGCCCAGAGTGGTATATGAACAGAGGTATGTGTGTACAGTTTGAGCTATAAATCAGTATTGGTTGAAGAATGCACAAACCATTAAAAAAAAAATTATGAGTATTAGCCAATAAAGTAGCAAGAAAGGATTCTGGAGGTACTAAAGTTATTGACGACCTCTATTTAGTTGCAGCTTTGTTAGGTAAAAGGTCAATTAGTTTTGCCTATTGTCTTAATTTTTATTCACTTCATCAGATAGTTCACTAATTCTTCTCTGAATATTTTGGTGCTAAAGAGGACTCATCAGTTTTCTGTGTGTACTTCAAAGTGCTTGCCATTACAGTGCAACCAACAACGGGAACATTTTTTAAAGAAAAAAAAAACTTTTAATTTTAGTTTTTTCACACCAAAATTTTTTCCTATACAGTGTATGTTGTGGACATTATGTAGTATTGGTGCAAATGAATAAAGAGAGAGATACTCTCCAGTCAAAACAGTGGGAGGGACACACACACACACACGCCGCGCGCACACATACACACACGCCGCACGCACACACACACACACCTAGGGTGTCACTCATCTAAGATGTTTTGTGTTTCCATGCATGTACTACAAAGATTGAAATAGCTTTCCCTGGTTGTATTTTTGCTGACCTAGGCATTCCCTATAGAAGAGGGTATTTGCTGTATGGACCTCCAGGCTGCGGAAAGAGCAGCTTCATGTAAGCCACAATGGTCAACAAGCCACGTGGATCAATTAAACGGATGTGTGTTCTCTGTTCTAGCACTGCTCTGGCCGGTGAACTAGAGTACAGCATCTGTGTACTCAATCTAAGTGACCGGTCCCTCGACGACGATCGTCTCAACTATCTTCTAAATATCGCCCCTCAGCAGACCATAATTTTACTGGAGGACGTAGACGCTGCTTTTGTTAACAGAGAGGACACCACTCAAATGAAGACTGCCTACGAAGGTTTGAACAGACTCACCTTCAGCGGCCTCCTCAACACATTGGATGGAGTGGCGTCAACTGAGGCTAGAATAGTGTTCATGACTACCAACTATTTAGAAAGGTAACGAGGAGGATATGAAAGTCATTGAAGTTGTGAGTCAGCATTGAGATTGCATTGGCAATGCAATGACTGTGGCTGGGACATCGGATGGACTACTGCATGTGTTACTAAAACTGTGAAACGACTTCCTCCTCCCCCAACCTTGTTTCTCCCTGCAATATTATATCTTGGAAATAATAACAATAATAACAATAATAGTAACAATAATAATAGCAATAATAATAGTAATAATAATAATAATAATTAATGATAGTAGTTTTATATGTTAACTTTAACAGATTGGACCCGGCGTTGATCAGACCTGGTCGTGTTGATATGAAAGTGGAGATCGGACATGCCACCACTTACCAGATTGAGCAACTCTTCCAACGGTTTTATCCCATGGCGTCTCTGGAGAAGTCGAGACATTTCGCACAACTGGTGTCAGACAGAGGGAGGCAAGTGAGCATGGCTCAGATTCAGGGGTACTTTTTGCGGCACAAATCAGACCCTGAGGGCGTCATGTTGAATATTGATGAAATATGGCATTGAATGGAATATTTTGTTTTGTTATGAATATATTTATTTATATGGATAGGTTCTAAATGAAGGATGTACACAGTAATATTGAAATGATGAGTGTGAATAAGACAATAGCCTCTGTGGTCCATATGTGGCATGTAGCACCACCTGGAATGAATAAACAACAACAACAACAACAGCTGTGTGTGTGAACTGTTTATATTTAGCTCAGTGGCTGTTTCATTTTATAACTTCAGAGCTCTGTGTGTGATGATAGTCGTATTAGTGTTTGCTCTGAATTTTAGTGAGTGTTGTAAAATAACACTGTCAATTCTCTCATGGGGTGACGGCATCACAAATATTTTGGTGTAGGTAAGGGGGGGAGTTACATTTCCCTTGATGCTGTCACAAACACAACAATACAATGTTATCGCCAGCTGTGAACTGGGTTGCGACTGTAGCACCCACTTATATAAGTGGGTGGAGCCTCCCATGAATACACATGGACAACAAGTTATGCTTTTTATTAATTGCTGACATTTTTCACCCTCACTACAGCTGTATTGTAAAGAACCGTACCAATGGCACTGGGCAGCTGAAGTCACATTGTCTTATTTAATAACTTTTTTTAAGTCTCCAAGCTGAATAGACATAGTCATTTTCTCCATCTTGGTAGTTTCACTTACTATTGATCAGGTCAGCACTAAAGTTTGTCATCTGAGGCACATTCAGCAGACACCTCTCTGTCATTGGGTTGGATTGAAAGGTCGAGAACATCTCCGTCCCACTACACCCGCTCCAAGTGGTGGCAGGTGTGGACAGAGACAAGCCTGCCATGATACATTTACCTGTCCTGTCATTGCAGATACAAGCACCGCCTAGGAGAATATAAATAATTAAATAAATAATAAATAAACAATAATGAATAGACTAAGGAAATAATTGTTTGCCTACTTCTGTGATTGTCGTCATGTGACATGCCTAGGATATGTCCTAATTCATGTGATGCTGTTCCTCCTCCAAATGCAATGGCACTCATCGTGTCTTGGACTATTCCAACTGAGAAAGTTCCGTAGCACATTGAAGCCTTGTAAGCCAGACCAATGATATTGCCTAGGAAATTCCTTCCCCTTGAACAATGAGACAAACAACAACAACAATTATAACAACAGGAGTGTTAGACTGAACATTGTTTATATTAAGAGAAGCAGTAGGAGTTGAGGGGTGGGTGTGGTTGGGGAGAAATTGAGTGGGTGATGGTGGTGGGGGAGAGAGAGAGAGATTGAGTGGGTGGTGGTGGGGGAGAGAAAGAGATTGAGTGGGTGGTGGTGGGAGAGAGAGTGAGTGTGTGGTAGTGGGGAGATAGTATAACATCCTCCGAAGTAAATAACAAAAGAGATAAATGCAGCGAAGTTTTTAGTGAGAAGAGATAACTAATTCAGGGAATTTAGTATCAGCTATATCAAATTTGAAGAATTGAACAAATAATTGAACATTCAAGTCATTAAAACCTCAATTATGACTCTAGCTTGCTCTTCTTACTTTGTTCAGGGGATGTTTTATAACTGAAGAAATGCATTTGCAAAGTTGCTACATTAATCCCTACATCTCACAGCAGGTGTTGTAGCAACTTCTACTGGTAACTTCATCAACCCATGTTATTGCCGTAATTTCAACTGCTATTTTGAGGCATTAATTAGAGAAAATTCTTTCAAGTCAATGGTATTTAATATTGTCCCAGAATTTAACTTACGAGATGAGTAGAGCGGCATCAAAACTTGCCTCACCGTCGTAGTCTCTGATGTAGTTTTTGAAGGCTTTCAAGATGGCGGTAGGCTCATTGTTCCTTGGAAATGTAATGGCATCTTCCTTTGTCCAGGTCACCACGGATGTTAGAACTATTTCCACTCCAAAGCGTCGGAAAAGCTGCATTGTGTGTGTATGTATGTATATGCGTGTAAAACAGTGAAGTTATTGTGATGCCTCGAAGGCTTTAGATCTGATAGAGAAATGAAACACTATCAGAGCTCTACTACATGTGGCAAGAGTATGAAATCCTCGACCATTTGGTCTATAAAGACTTGTGGGAGTTGCTGATCTAGCTAGCCTTGAAGCTAACCTGAATGATTGAAATTTTGTTTACTTCACCTTTGAACTGATGAACATCACCTGTACTTACTTCATCAAGCAAAAAATAAATCTATTGGAGTAACAGAAGAGGGGGGAGGGGAGGGGTTATTGTAGCATGCATTCAGTAATTTAATACAATTTAGGGGTCATCACTGGATGGAGGGGAGGGGGAGGAGGAAAGGGATATCATTACTGTGGGTATCATTTTGGATGCAGGATAAGTCATGGATCATTGGAGGGAAACAATATACAAAATTTCCAACTTGCCATATTCATGTAGTCAACGATCACCAGATCTCTTTGTATCACATTGTCAAGATTACTCTTGCGATTATTGTACTGCAAATAATAATAATAATTAAGTAATAAAACCGATGATGAGGAAACTGAACTAAACAAACTTCTGTACTTATATTTTTATTAGTCTAAAGATAAATAACTAGATGATAAGATAATAATAAATGAAATAATTAAATGATAAAGATTATAATGAAGCACCAAAGGTGCGAACCCTGAGTGCTACTATACACTGGCTAGCTATTACAAAATCATCTCAGACCAAAAGAATATTGGCTTTCTATTCTAATCAGGTATCAATATAGCTTGAGCAATAAAACGGTAGAAACGCTTTCTTCATAAGGAGCTAAACAGGAACGACACACTCACCGGTATATTATATTTTCAACATGAACCTCCACTTCCAGCACTCCATTAACTTCCCCGCATAAACCAAAACTACTGTGGGCAGCAAGTGATTATTGATTGCGCGATTATGATGTGACGATGGGGGCGGTACCCACAAAAGCAAGTACCTACATGGAGCTGACAGCTTCACTCAAAAATCTAGCAAAATATAAGGTCTTGTATTGTTGTTGAGCAAATTCATACCTAAACCTATGGTATTGCCAGTAATCTCCAAAATCAGAGTGTGACAGACAGACAGACAAATGCATGCACGCTGAGGATTAATAAATAAACAGACGATAAAATAAACACTGGACTGTCTTCTTTACTTCTGCAGGGTCTGTACAAGTAGCTTTTTGCATCATTTCAATCGTACAGGGTAAGAGCAAACAATACTTGAAATGTTGTATTTGGACGTTGTTGTAACTAAAGTAGTTTAATTAACAGAATAGCTCACAAGTCTAACTTACCAGCTTCTTGTCATTGACTATAAGGAGCTCCACGATCCTTGTTCTAGTACTAGCAGACGCTTCCTAATTGAAAACAATATTTCACACAAATATCTCATCACACAAATATCTCTCATCACAAATAACAACAAATATCTCTCATCACAAATAACAAAAAATATCTCATAACAACAAATAACAAATATCTCTCATGACAACAAATTACAAATATCGCTCACAACAACAAATTAAAGTGACAACAAATTACAAATATCTCTCATAACAACACATTACAAATGTGAACATACCGGAACATAGCCATCATTAATGTCATCATCTGGTCGTGAAAATCCGTCTTCACGCATGAGGGAAGGATCTAATTAACACCAAATGCTCGTATCTTAACTTTTATGATGATAGGTTTAAAATAGACATGCCTACTTTAATAATAATAATAATAATATAATAATAATAATAATAATAATAATAATAAATATTAATATAATAATAATAATAATAATAATAATAACAGCAACAATAATACTGTAATATTAATATACTCATAGACATACGTATTTGTATTCATACCACAAATTCCATAATAAGTATTTCTGTCGACTGTGTCTTCAAAGCGTTCGCTGTAAAGTATGTGAGGCTGTACAAAGCAATACAAATACAATCATAACATAGTTAGTACAATACATAGTTAAATCACATGACTTAGTCTTTTGAATGAAATAAAGTTTTAGTGGTTGTTTTTTGTTTCAGTAACAATGCATAGGATATGCTTAGCACCTTTGTTTGTGCCAGCTTATATTGAAGCTTACTGTTTCATTTAAAAAAAAAAAACTTTACGTAACTTAAAATCGTTCAATCTCAGGTATGTGTGGACTCTTCCGTACACAAGATTATGCCCTGACAGATACGTAGTCACTCATCATGTTAGATGATGAGTGCTTGAATTAATGTCGTGTGCTTGTCATTAACTTCTTTTCTACTTGATATTGAGGACTACTTGTGCTCCAATTGTTTAGTGGCTCATTACCTTCTTGGCATACCTGGGTTGGGGTAGCAACTCACAACTGCTTGTTGCTCGATGATAAACAGTAATCAATGAATAGTCTTGAAATAGAAGACAGAAAATAAATTAACTACTCTACTCTGGTGCTGTTCATTGCTGTTGTTGTTGATTTTTAATTATAGAAGAATGAATCAAGGAGACAAGTAGGTGTGGTTTTCTCATGTATTAAAATATAAAGCCCCCAATGCAAACTTCTAGTCCCCCCCCTCCCCACCTACACACACACACATACACACACACACATACACACACACACATTCATTTGAGTCATTGACATCATTGTAAAACGTACAAAGATTGCTCAAATTTTTAACTTCTCTATGAGAAGTAGGTAGTAACTAATAATATTGGACCACATGATCATCACATGAAACCAAGGGGTTCAGGAAAATTGAGAGAACTACTTAAATGTTTGTAGTTTGAGGAGGTGCATTTTATGTATTCCTGGTGAGGCTGCACTAGCTACTATTGCTGACAAAAATTAAAACTTGATTGTTTGGAGGCGATTAAAATTATCTAAACAAACCAATTGAAAAGTAAAAATAATATTGGCTGTCGCTGAGAATTAAATCTATAATCAGATTTAACTTCGGTGTATAGTTTCTCACTATAAAAAAGAAATCATACGTTAATACATCACAAGAATGGTCTCAATTCATAAGGCAAGTTAGGCCATACCTGAGAAGGTGGTATTCTTCACCATTTCAGGTGCTTGGGAAGTCATAATATAATGAGATGACGGGATTTAACATTTACACGCGTAATTATAACCACCAACAACAGTGACAACATTGAAGCCACAAAAAAAAAAAAAAAAAAAAAAAAAAAAAAAAACTCTGTTTATGTGTCTTAAAAAAAAAAAACATTGAAAAAAAACCAAAAAAACTAAATTATTATCAAGTATAAGACATATAAACCCTAACATTATCGAGTGGCTTGTGCTGAATTTCTTGTACAGAATGGACAGACACAAATGATGGCTGACAATCCAACAGGAAAACTGGTACCAGCTTGTATCCAACATTAGTCACACCCTCATCTAAACTTTTTACACTTTTGTGTATGCGAGTGGCACAAAAATTCTCCTAAAATTAGTCTTACTGAAGTATAAGTAAAGTAAACACGCATTTAGGTAAGTGTAGGGTTTTTTCTCAAATCAATCAGATTGTTCTATACTTTCGTTCTTATTGAAGAATCCTCAATTATTTAAAGAAGAGTTTGAAACCTTTCTGGGTATTTATTTATATTGTGTGTGTGTGTGTGTGTGCGTGCGTGTGTTACCTCATCCAGCTTATGGTAATTTGCATTTGACTTCGGTTCTATATGAAAATAATTGTCTGGATCTTCCATGAGACCGAAACTGCCTCTAGTATAAAAAACAACAACATGTAAACTTCAAAAATGTTAATGCATCTAGCTACTTACTCCAATCCGTTACAGATTGATACTGCAGCTGCCCATTCGTCAATGTTATCGACTGTTCCAACAAAATAGCAGTCCTTGAAACCCTGCAGAGTTCATAGAAATAGTTAATAATAACTACAAAGAATGACGACCTTCACATCATCTTATTTTATAACTATTCGTAATTTGACATTCTTGGTCCCAGTTCTTGGAAACACCACAAAATTCCTGATTGGATGTTACAGTGTTGGAATAAATGTACAGAGATTTGGTGGATAGTCTTCTAGTAGAATGACATTGACAGCATCTATACCAAACGATTATTACTTCAAACATATAATGGATCCGGTCTCCAGGAGTGAGCTTAGCTCTCTAACAAGCACCAGAGTAGTGTAAATTTAAAGTTTATAATGTTACCTGCTCAGAAACTGATCCTCCATCTGCACCAAAATATTCATTTCTGAGATCTTGTGCTTGTGGCCTAAACAACAACAATAATAATGATAGGGGTCTATCTCATTGCTCAGTGTGTGGTAAGTGAGCCTATAACCCTGCCATTAGTGAAGTAATCTACGTTGTTGTTTTTCCTTTTTTTTTTATAATTCAATTAATCCATTCGTTTTGTAAGAAACCCTTTCCTTATGGTAGGTGGAATTAGCCTTACCTGTTTCAGTCAACTCACGGTTTGGGCACTCTGGCTATCAAATGAAATGCTGAGCATGCTTATTATGTGCACACTTTATTGCATTTCATTTTGTGCAAAAAAAACAAAAAAACAAAAAAAAAACAAGAAAAAAAGAAGCGTTCTTTTATTGATCTGGTCAAGGAAAGCAGAGACAAAATGTGTGAAAAATTGTGTTGTTTCCAGGAAATTGAAGTCAAGCTCCCCAATTAATTCTCTAAGTGTTTTATATTTTGAACTATATAAAATTAGCAACTGTAACTCAATTAGCTTACAATGTCAGAACAAAGCAATCAAGGCTAATATTTCTACATGTAAAAAAAAAGAAGTAAAATATCATACCTTAAATGAAGTCGTAGGACATAATCCGGTATTTCAACAATTATAGATGTATTTAACTGCAGACAGATAGAAATTAACCAATCATTTGCACACATAGTTATTTGTGTAAGTTTTTAAGGTGGGGGGGGGGGGGGGGGGGGGGGGGGGGGGGGGGGGGGGGGGGGGGGGGGGGGGGGGGGGGGGGGGGGGGGGGCTTTAGTCCTTATGACTGGGTTCAGTTAATATTTTAATAACCCTCATGCTAGCCATTCAAGATTACAACATTTACAAACCTGATTGAAAATTATGTTGGGCACAAAGGTACTTGAAAGAATCGACATTATTGGCGGATCTACAACACACAGACTATTTTGAACAAACTGAAGAAAGATGTACCATATATCCAGACGTATAAGTTTAGAGTAGCCAGACCAAATCGTAATCATTATTTACAACCCTTTCTAACGTAAACCGTTCGGCCCACATAATAGGGCACACCAGCCTCATACGTCTGGGAGAAGCCTTCTTTTTATGCAAGTACGTACGTCGCACGCTAAAATTTGCGGGAGACGGTAAGTAATGAGCGTGCGCATTCTCCCTGGCCGGAATGTATGTACTTCGCGTGCGCTTGAAGAGTCCCGCCCCAGGCGCAGGTTAGTTGGGCGGAGCCCGACCTCTCCAGGTCGGGCTCCGCCCAACTAGGCGCAGGTTGCTGGGCTACTAGAAGGGCGATGTGTTATTTACTATGAATTAATTCTCCAGCATTTTGTAGCACGATCTCAAAGAAATATAGGTTGAGAGCTCTGATTTTGTGGCTAGTAAGTGTAGTCCAGCAGCGGACCCTTTACCAAATTGTAACCTGCTCAACACAGGTTCTGTAAAAACACTCTCAAATTAATAAGTAAGCTAAGATTATTTAATGGTATTGTAGTATAGTACCATTTCAACTTCCTGGACACCATCAGCTGGTTACTATTGACATGTAAACCCTTTACCTAAACTACTGATTAACTAAAAGTGACAAACACCATCAGCTGGTTACTATTGACATGTAAACCCTTTACCTAAACTACTGATTAACTAAATTTATAATAAAAGCCTTGAAAGTTTGGTCTCTAAAACTGATCATCAGCGTTTATTTTCAAAAGCCGGTTTTACTAGTAGGGAAACTGCATTTTTGCTGAGTAATACAATCTGCTGTGATGGGTGACATACTAACACATTATTTATTTTTCTGTGGCTTAAATGCAGAAGTTCATAATTGGCAAACATCATTACTAGATCAATATTAGATGCTGAGTGTGCACTCAGCTTCAATATCCTGACATAGGGTGTGTATCATGTACTACATGGGACAGAATGAATAGATCTATTCATTGATATTGTAGCCTTACATGGCATCATCATCAGGTTGCACTTTCTCTACCTGAGCCTGTCAAGGTAATGAGTCAGGTAATAAATGAAGAATATGTTCTTCATAGCAATCTGAAGAAAGAACTGGGACCAGTCTGGAGGTTTGCAGGCTTCCTCATACTAAATATGATAATGGAGGAACTTTGATTTGTGGTATTTAACTAGAGGCATGGCTTGTCTTCATTAAGAGTAGAATGATTAAATTGTTGTAATAGTTATCACCTCCCTTCTAATGCTGAAAATTCTTGGAGCCTATGGTGTGCATGTGTGTGTATCTGTGTGTGTGCATCTGTAAATGACTAAAAAAATAAAATATCAGAATATGGAAAACAAGAAACAAACAAACAGACAAACAAAGAACCTACTGACAACACAGAGTGGAATCCCATCAATAGTATAAACTCATGTAGTTGTTCTTTCATCCATTTCGGCCTGTTATCATATTTCACCTGGGAAGACTTGTTACTGAGAGTGCCAGGGGCTAATAGAGGGAGTGAAACCTGGTACGATGTGTTATGTAGCTTCAATTCATAAATGAATAGATCAAATTACCCAGTCCCATGTACCTACCACCAGCTGGCTATTGAAGTTGATCTTATGTGTAGTCCACACCCAGCATCTAATATATGCATACATTAAACACAACTAACGATTAATTATTGCCAATTCTGAGGATTGCACTCTTGTACTCATTTATCTCCTCATTTTGATACTTCATTTTGTGCAAGATAATAAAAAAATGTAATGAGTCACTGCAGTGGGTCATAGCAGAAGGTGTTATTTATTAAAGAAGAAAAATTTGTGATTGGCTTTAAGCAGCTTTTCAATAAAGCTAGAGTAATTGACTCATATGCTAATATATAATGAAATGTTGTAAATGTCTATGCAGCTAAGGCACATTTTAATCTCTGAGCTTCAATAAGAGAACTTTTGTTGGAAATGCTATGACTTATCCTATTTCCAAACACTTTCACTCGCTTAAAAGTATGGTTCTCATTGCTTGGGCTGATTTGACAGAGATCATGCAGACATAATGGCTGGATTATAAATCATATTCTTATGAATTATCCTATAAGTATTTTATTGGATAAATTAACAACCAATTTTTAAACATAAAAAAAAGCCCATTCCCCCCCCCCCCCCTAGATAGACATTTTTGTATGGGGGTGGAAAGTTAAGCTAAACCAGAATACCAAGTGAGCTCTGTGCTGAAGAGAGTAAATAGATGCTTTGAATACCCTCCCCTCCCCTTTTCCCCTCTCATATTGAATTGACCAAATGCTAAATGGGACCAAAATACCACAAGCTACACTGATACAAAGCTAGCTACAAGTCACACCTTTTCACAGAGAGGAGTGTATATAAAGACCAGCTCCTTGCATGCAATCTCATAAATAGGAATCTGCAGGATGATGGCAAATTGTTGTTCACCTTCACCCAGAGCTGCTGACTCCACTAAACCTACCAGCATTAAAGTAACTATCAGCGAAGGTAACCTGTGGAAGAAGTTTCAAAGGATAGGCAATGAGATGATAGTAACTAAGCCAGGAAGGTAAACATGAAGTCATAATCTGTCCATTTTTTAAGAGATGGCTTAGCTATATACCATAGTATTACTGAAGCTAGATAACTCTGCACTGACATAGTTACATGTTATGTCTGCAGGAGGCTATTCCCAGGAGTGATGGTCACCATCACAGGCTTAGACCCTGATGTGTTTTATGATTTATTATTTGTAATTGCCTCTACTGACCAGTATCGATACAAGTACACAAACATGAAATGGCAGACGGTGGGTGAATCTGAAGTTCGCCAAAATGAGGAGAAGCAGAAATTTAAACACCCAAATGGCCCCAATACTGGAGAGTACTGGATGCAAAAGCCAATTAGTTTCAAAGGTGTAAAAATATCCAATTATGATACTTCAAAGAATGGCAATG
>WLWI01002687.1_pt1 | contig 15367 bp, 13 predicted proteins | sample 6701501 | NCBI WGS metagenome assembly WLWI01 (sample SAMN12718690, study PRJNA515312) | sponge metagenome | isolation source: marine sponge | host: Mycale hentscheli | place: New Zealand: South Island, Marlborough, Capsize Point | collected 2014-11-01
GCTCGATCTTTGTTAAGCACAAGCCCTTGTCTGATCTATCCAAATTGAACCTTGGGAGATTGGAAGGTTTGACCGCCTCGGGTAGCTAAATTGGTCTAGAGTACAACTCTGGTGGCAGCCTACTAGGGCTTTTCTCCGACCGTCCCGCCACAAATACACATTGTATATAAACTTAATTCTACTTAATTAATAGTTTATCTGCTCATTTATGCAGCATACGTATCTTTTTTAGCTCATTCATATATTTTTATGATGGTGAGTGAAACTATTTACGCATTAATAGTCACAATATTATGATTTATAGCAATCTATAAAATAGATGACTCATGCTAGTCCAGATTTAATGCAAACTTGGCAAGGAGCAAAGAATAGAGCTAGTCCCATTTTCATTGCAGGCTTTACTTCCCTCTAAGAAACTCAGCATAATATTATTTATGTTAACTAACTAATTTTAACATTTTAGGTATGATGTAAGATATACTAAACTATTATCTTTTATATAATAATACGCTTGTGTGTCAGTACTACGAAGACTGACGGTATGTGTATTCATGATGGTAAAGCGTCGTCACAGTCTGTAACTAATAAGTGGGTGTATAGACGAGGGAGAATGTGGCGTAGGTTTCAAAACAGAACGGAAGAGAAGGAAAAAAGGGGAGTGATTAGCTAATTGTAACTAAAAAGCGGGTAGCGTCGACAGTAAAGGCAATGTAGGTTTCAAAAAGGAAGGAAAAAGTAAGAAAAAGAAGGCAAAAGTATCGCAGAAGAAGGCAAAGTATCGCAAAACTTAAGTCCACTATCATGATTCAAGAAGAAAGAGCTGAAGAAAGGGGGGGTGGGGGATAAGAAAAGCTCAGATAGTTCAGAGAAAAGAGAGCCAGAGAGGGAAACTATGTAACCTTAACCAATGGTAGAGAATGATAACTGAGTAAGATAACTTGTGCTACTGCATTCTTACTTTGTAATAATATGTTAAGCGACACTATGTGGTAGGGTACTTGCTAGTTAAAATAATATTATGATACAACATAATGTTTTCTAAAAGTGAAAAACAAAAATATAAAATAACAGCAGTAACAACAATAACATGACTTAAGCCCTAACTTTACACTAAATATATTATTTTTATTCAGGCAGTGTACCTAAGGTATTTTCAAAACAGAGACTGCAGAAGGTTTTATTTTTTAATCCAAGAGATGCAAGAAAAGGCAAATCTAACATATAAACATCTCAGTGGTCGTCATGGAATGTTCCCTACCACCAAAATATCTAAACTATTAGTTATGACAATCCATATCTTCCAAGCTTTCCATACTTCATTTTCTGCAGTTGAGTTGTGTTTTTTATTACTAGTATATTACTATTGAAACACACTACGCATTTAAATACTGCAATCGTTTGATTCTAATGTTAGCTTTTTATATTATAAATCAGCATGCTTATTTTTTTAATAATATACTGAAAACTTAACATTATAAGAAGTCAACATTATCTTCAAATTTTCTTCTTTTTGTAATTTTACACAAGCTATTTTCTAAAGTAGCAATTGACTCACAGATTTCGCGTATGGAGAATGATAAACGATAACTCACGTTTAAATATTCTATATTGTGTACTGAACAGGGCCAAAAACCTGTTGCCACACTGGAAATGCATTAAACTAACTCAAGGTAGTAATTATTTCCCTGCGTTCATAGTAATCAAGTTGGATTATAATGTCCCCCAAGATATAGCATTTTTTGCACTAAAAACCCATTATTATCTTATGCACAGTACGTAATAAATTTATTATTCATTGGATACCACAAATAAAACTTGTCTGACTGACTGTATATATACATCATTAATAGCATGTTTTTAATGCTATTAAATGACAATGACCTTAAGATAAATAGCCCCAAGAGAGGGTGGTTATAGACAATGAATGTTATATGTAGTCTGCAATAGTAAATGTATTGTCATGCATGATTTGCAAGACAGAAAAAACGGAAAAATATATTAGCATAACATTTCTAAATGTTTTTTTTTTAATATAAATAATTTCAATAATTTATTATCATTTAATGCTAGCTTTTTAATATAGTAAATTTTAAACCATACTTGAATATGTTTTGATTTTTTAATATTAAAATAAGTCATTTAGATACTGTGGCCTCGTTTACCACATTCCAAACTCTTTCCCGAGGTCCGGGTATAAAAGAAAGCATCCATGGCATGCCCTTTGACCTCTAGCTCCTATTCAAATAAAAAAAAGTAGCTGGGCGAAGAGAACCCTCCATTATAGCTTTCAAGTCAATCCACACCACATTTACAACGAGTATCCTAACTAAAAAACTCTATATATGTAATCATTTTTGCAAGTAATAATCAAGTCCATCTATCAGTGCTATGTGTATGTACCAAAGTATTTTTTTATTGAAGATAAACCCTCAGGAGAGTATCTTGCAGAACTCTGATAGTATGCTGTATATATCTTTTGCAGTTGAATTTAGCTGCATCAATAGCAAATAGTACTTTTCTTCTTTCTCTATTTAGAACCCACATACTCTGTTGTTTTGTCTTTGTTTGTTTATTGTTTTGTCGTCTGTTAAGATGCTCACAACTTATATGTGACACTGTTTCCCAGCTCTTGTGCACAAGTTGCTATATAATCTGTACTAAAATGGTCTCTTAGAAGTCGGTGACAAAACTGTCCCCGGCTACGCCCTTTTATATGCAACCTTCTCATTTAATCACAATTAATTCGTGAATTGTGTATTCTACTGTTATTAGTAATACTTCACTTTACCAAAGTAACCTCAGAGTAACTGTTTCAATTGTGATCATATTAGATAAACATTTAAGCAATATGCAATACAGAAACAGCAAGTCAGTGATGCCACATGTGTAGTAGCCAGTAAAAAACTTTATTTAGTTAACAAACATGTTTGTAGTTTACATTCAGTGTTTGTGAAAACCAGATGCTTCACATATATAAACAAACAGGTACATATTTCCAATAGTATAATTGTATTATATTTATGAGCAATATAATGTTGGCTGGACCAATTGCATGAGTTCCCACAAAATTGAACGAAAAGTTTTCATGTAATCAGAGGCGCATCCAGTGCTAATTATTGGTAGCTACCAAATATAATTAGGTTAAATTTTCTCTAATGTAGTATTATTTCACAGGTGAAAAGATTCCATTTACAGCCAAAACAAAATCCGTAAACTATATTGGTAATTAGAGTTAACAAGAAATAACAAGGCTGTAGAGGTTAACAAACTAGTTATCAACACAATAATACACTAATTTACGGTTTTGTTTTGGTTGTCAATGGACACTACCCATAAGAAATTAGTTTTTGTGGGTATCCCTACCTATTATGACATCATAATCACATGAGGGAATAACATTTTGTTTTCCATGGTAGTTCTGCTTCATGCAGAGTAGTTCAATCATACAGTAAAAAGATTATTAAGATATGTACTAGTAAAGTCCCTGTGGTGTATTACATAGAGACAATATGTATTAATTACTTTTAAGTCATGAGATGAAACATACGGCCATCAGTGTAGTTTTGATTTTGAGATACCAGGCATTGTTATTTTTAGTTCCTACTAAAAATGCTCGTAAAGGCTTAGTTTTTGTTGTTGTTTTTGCCCAATACTTTGGAAGATTTACATGGATTTTAGTATTTCGTCAATATAATTAAAACAATTGTGTCAATTTTAATATCAATTGACTTATTTGTAGTTAATCTGTGTGGTTTTAAAAATTTTCAAACTGGGACTCCTTTAGACAATGGCTCACATACTATTCTCAAACAACTTTAAAAAAAGCACGATCCCAGGTATTTTTTTTTCTATAAAAATTGCTTAGTATTATTTTTTTGTCATCCACTGTACTGGTAGTTTGAGTTCAAATTGAATATTCAGTTTTCTAAAAGTTTAGTTTTAGTGCTTATTTCTGAAAATAGGGTGCCCCAAAACTAAGGGGTTATGGTTTTGATTTTAGTCACTAAAACTACACTAACTAACATGTACCCATATTGTGCACTAAAACAGCAATAATATTGATCACGTTTTTTGTAACTTGAACATTTGCACACATATACATTTACTATTACAATGATTTGATATAATTTGATCAATATCTTAACAGCTAGGTATACTTAGAATTATAAAATAAAATTTATATAATATGGTCGGACACAACAAGTAAAATAATTTCAATATAGACTGGTTGAATATTTAAATTAAACATTTATTATGGATATATATTTAAATATTCAACCAGTCTATAATGAAATTATTTTACTTGATGTGTCCGACCATATATAAATTTTAAGGCAAAAAGATTTAAATTGTGCTATAGATGTATTAGATATTAAACGTATACTTAACAAGTTTAAGTACTAAGTTTTGTTAAATAAACAATATGATTTTTTAGACTAGATCTTTATCTTAGGTGACATTTTAATTAATTTTTACTTAAAAGTTAAAAGCAACAAGGAAGTTGTGTTCATATTTGTGTAAAGAAACAATATATTTCAGAATTATTTCACTAAGCTGATATTTCCAGAAAATTAGCTAGAAATCTGCAGCATCCTGTTGCCACATATGTAAATAAATTCTACTCTCCACAACAACTACAATAAAACAATAAAATATTAAGTATTTAACGTGTAAGGCTAAATTGAGTCATTGGAAGTTACAGTATTTTCTGCTTGAAAGACCTCTTGAATATATCCAGTAATATCCTGATTTAATTCCCGAGCGAATATTTTTTAGGTCTGAACAGGAATTAGCTGAATTATTAAATAGCTGACCAATGGGTTGAAATCCAAATCTGTTGGTTAATATATTCACAGTTTTTTGTGTGACTTCTTCTATATTAATTGAGCTGGGACAAACTTGAAGTTTTTGAAAATTATTGATGTCATTATCTAAGTGCATATAAGTTGATATAAAGCATATTGAAGGCATAATTATAATAGTATTAGGTACATCATCCAATAATATTGTACATAAATTTAATTCATATAAAATTTTAAAGGTAGACACAAAGACATTCAAATTACTTATCTATTTTAAAATATAAATTGTTGATAAAGTTTAAGATTTTCTTTTTTTTAATAACAAACGAAGATCATTTCATCACTCATAAGTATTTTATAGTTGTGGTGCTAAAACTGTGTCATTGGAAAACTGTATTAGAATTATTTGCTTCAAATAAATAAGAGTGTGGTACAATAGGAAGGACATAGTATGTATGTACTTTTTTTTACTTCACGAATGTAACCATAAGACTTACATAATAGCCATAATATTTGACAAAAACTAGATACTATATTAAGATGGGTAATATTATAGACTGATTGGACAAACTTAAGCATGATACAGTAAAGTGTACCTGACTGTAAGGAATTATTGGATAAAGTATTTTTGAACACCAACTATAAAAAGTGTTGCAGTGTTTGGGTAACCTAGTTACCTTTACTGTCAACCACTTACCATAGGTACTCTAAAATATTTAAATAATGAAATAATTTGATTTAAACATAATGATCATTTTAAATGTACGTTTTACATTCAGAAGTTAAATTTTCATATCGATTTCATAGTTGCACGGGAGCCACTTTATATTTATGTATATATTATTGTTTTGTGATACTAAGCAAATACTGGGATCAATATCTAAATGTTTTTGTTATTTGTTTTTTTAACAAATTTCATTTGTAGTAAGTTTAGCATTTTAAATGTAATACTTAAGCAATGTGCTGACTTAAAATAATACTATATAATATAGTAAGCGAAGTCTTTTTTCCGTTGACTTGAAATGCAGTTGAATGGAATTTAATATTTTTGCACTATCTGACCATGAAATATAGATATTTTAAAACATGCATATTATACTACAACTACTATTTCTCACATATGACTGCTATAATATGAGTAGGACTGGTAACATCCACATTGTTGACATATACTGAAGAGGCTGTGTACTGACAAGTATATTGTGCACCATCTTCACTCAGCGGCAGAGGACTCAAGTTCAATTCTCTATTTATCTGATTTGGTACAACTTGTCCAAGTCTTCTCCACTGATACGATGGTGAAGTAACTTCCAAAGAAGAAGGAGGTGTGGCTACACAGGTGAGGATGTAGTTACGAAGAGCAACAGGTGCCTGGTTCTCCATTATAGAGATAGGTATAGCTGGAGCTAAATATGTATAGCAGCATGAAATAAATTTCACATAATAAAATGACAAACTCACCCGTAACTGTTAATGATACAGATGTAGTCATACTAGATGTTCCAATAGTTACAGTACATGTATAAGTTCCAGCATATGATTCTCTAACTCGAGTTAGTACTAAAGAATCCCTGACTGTAGTGGATGGAGCTGTAGCCAGTGGTGGAGTGCGCATCATTTGTCCTGTCCATTGAACTCTAGCTATAGCAGGTCCTGATAGAGTTCCAGTACATGTGAGAGTAACATCATCTTCACCAGCTACTCCACTAGGGTTGGGTGAAGTTATAGAGACAGATGAAACTGTAGCTGGAATGTAATATATTCAAATAATGTATTTGGATGCCAGACAAAAATTAGTTTCTAATTAGTACGACATTATTCATATTAGTCTCACAGTAAAGAGACATGGGGCTTAACCTTATAAACATTATCTAATGCATTTTAAACAAATTTCAAATACAGAGGATACAACTTGCATACATTACGAGAATCAACATTATTGTCTATCTTTTTAATTCTTGAAGGACATGCTCAAGAAATTTGGACAAGAATATACATGAAAAGGGAGTAGAGGATTGCAAAATAAAAAAGAGAAATGGTGAATGAGGTAATAGATCAGTTTCCCTAAAATTTTATACACCCGACTTATTTGATGTACCACCAAATTTGGTATATAAAGTAAAACTACAATAATGTATACAGTTAAGCATTAAGGAATAATTTGTGCAATTATATTTAATTTATTGCTAGAAGATTATCAGCTTGTATATAGATACAAGTTGAAGGCACCACAGGTTTATATCTCTGACATATTGGATTCCATCATCACCAGACAACTTACCAGTTACTACCACCAAAGTGACAGATGTCATCAAAGTTGAAGCATCAATTGAAGCAACACATTCCACCATAGGATCAATTGGACTCACTTGGTTAATTCTCAACGTATTTCTGAATGTATTTGTACTTCCTTGAAGAACTTGACCTAACTGTGGACCTTGAGACATTTGACCAGTCCAAGTAAATGATGGCGTTCCTCTACCAATTATGGTCGCAGTACATGTTAAAGTCAGTGATTCACCTGCTCCTACTTCTGGGTTGGCAGGACTGATTGATATTGAAGAAACTAATACAATATATAACTTATAAAGACTGTTAAAGCAAACTAAAAATGAGCATTCAAAATGTAGTTATGTTGTTTGCAATAATGTGGCATAGCATTCATGAGATGAGCTCTGTTGGTAAAGCATTGTTTCATTTGAAATTAAGGCTATTAAAAATTATTAATTGTAGCTAAAAGCAGGTGAATTGAAGCAGAGTAACCAGCTTCACAAAGCCTATATTCACAATTATGAATAGAAGGACAGAGAGCTTTGAGAAGCAGGAGAGATACAAAAAGGGAGAAGAGAATCCAAGATTCGAGAAAAAATAGCTGAATAGAGGAAAGGTTAAAATGAGCTGAGAAGAAAGATACCAGTTGTAACTAAATCAAATAATAAAATTTATATACAAAATACCTTATGCTTCATCATTTTACATGTTCATCAAGCCCCACTGTCTGGCTTGGTACTTGCAAATCTTTAATATTCAATACTTTTACTAATGTGTTTTGTTCTGTTAGACACTTACCAGATAATATATTGATGATTGAGATACTGCCCATGATTTCCACTCCATCCTCATTTGGTACTCTACAAGTATATGCTCCTAAAGGTCCAATAGGAGCTCCTTCACTTCCTAAACGAATTTGCTGGGCATGTACTACTCTGTATAAGGTGTCAGTATTTGGTACTACATTGGTTAAGGTTATAACAGCAGGACCTGAGGGAGTATACCAGTTTCCAATAGCTCCCATTCCACTCTCTGCATTTCGACAACAATTCCTATTAACAAAAGTAGTGTTACAAACTAGAGTATTTCCAGGATCAGAACGATACATAGGTTGACTTTCTATGTCAGTAATATTAACAGAGTCTCCATTATTAAGCATTCTTGAACTGATGCTAAAAAGTAACCCTGCAATATAATAAAATCAATATGTATTGAATTTAAACTGCAGGCATTAGAAATAACAACAATCATACGAAATAGGTGTTTCATAAATATATTGGTGAAGTCAATAATAGCTAATTATCTCGATGTTAAAATATTTACATCAGGAACCATCATGTGAAATTGCTATTAATAATTGTATATTGAAGTTTGAGTTGATAAAAATGTAATATAAGTAGTTGTGAACTAATTACAAAATGCCAAATCTTTGATTGAACATAAAGATTCAAATTGATAGTATGTATTATTTTTATAATTATTTTAATATTAATTACTAACAACTGGAAATATAAGGTAGCGAATTGTATCGAATGTTTTAGAAATAGTTTGAGATAAATGATATTAGACATTCTAATATTAATTACACTCTTGCCAATGCACCTTCATCTCTACTTACAGTAAAAAGAATTTCTAAATACAATTTTTTTTAGCTTTAATTGTACTGCAATGGTGTCTACATTTTGCCAATAAGTTATTTCTAAAACCAATGCAATAAGCAAAATCTTACTGCTACGCTAGTAAATGATTCAATGTGTCCAGGCATCTGTCAACTTCCCAGCATAAAGCAAACGACTATATGGGCAGCAAGATTATTTGCTCACATGATTACATTGTGATGATAGGGGGTGTTACCCCGAAGAGCTAGTAACTATGTGGAGCTCATATGTTCATGTTTTCTCAAAAATCAGCCTGAAATTAACAAAAGTAGCAAAATAAATGGTCTTAAGGGTGCTCAAACACTCTTTGAGCGGGAAACACCCGCCAAATAGGCCACGGTTGCTAGGGCCTGTTAAACTTACTTCTGCTTTCCCCCCGAATTATATTATTTATGCAGGCCAGCAAGCACTGCTAGGAGAAAGCACCTACCAAGAATGAAGACTGGAAGTCGATCGCATCTCAAGAAATACCCCGTCACCATTTTGGACTTCTTGGCAGTACTGTACGGCTACCGCAGTAGTTTAGAAGCTGATTTTTTGTATATCATTTTCTTACCCGTGCGTGCATGCCATAACGTTGAGTTTTTTTTAAATTTTATTTTACTTTTATATTTACTCACCTTACCAGTGAACTATTGTCGATTATTTCCGTGAAATTCCGTAAATTAAAAATATCTCAACGTTATAGGGTTAACCCCTTGTGGCCCTAAACCCTAGCAAAATTTGAACCATAGCAGTTAGTCCATGCCTGAGCAGTACGCAAGAGAAGATTCTGGATCCATTACTAGAGCGCGAGAATTTTTTATTATAAGTTGACTCCGCCCCGCCCTATCAGTACACGCGTAGTGGTGAGTGAGGCACAGCTGCATTTCACGGGCACTAATTTGTTACAGAACGGGGCGTGACTTTGTGGTAGATAACGCGCTACTATTCAGCTGGAGTGCGCTACTAAAGGCGCCCGGGCGTTGCTATGTTTGAGCACCCTTAAGAAGACCTACTGGCACAGTCAGTTTTTGTCATTCCGCGAGCCTTCAGATGCACCAATCTAACTGTTCATGGAAACAGTACTATCCAGTATTATCATTTCTGATCAGTGGTCATTTGTACGCTGATTACGCTCGCCTGAGTAGTCTGCTAGGTCTGCCCAGTTGCTCAAGCACTCAGTGGCATAGGATCATTCAGAAGCTGGAAGGTCATGTCAGTGATCTGGCTGAGTGGTCTTGTGAGAGGGTGCGAGAGGATGTCCGGGACCGGGGAGATGCTAGTCAGTGGATGGCAACGTTCGATGGATTCTACCTCACCCGAGGGCATTACTCGAACAATTCGTCGGCCACATTTCATGATTTTACTTCCGGTAAAATTACGTACTTCACCCATCGGACTAAGAGAGGGAAAGGCAGTAACTGGGGTGGCACATTAGCAGGAGCAGAGACTGACATGCTGGACGAGCTGCTTGGAAAGAGCAAGCAAGATGGTTTTTCAATTCAGGAGTTGGTGACAGACAAAGACTCGTCAGTAAATGCCACATTTTTCCATTACATCCCTGAGGGAACGTTGACGTACTGTCACAACCACTGTGCAAAGACTCTGCACAGAAACCTTAAAAAAATAAAAAAGACTAAGTGTGAGGTACGAAGCAATTATTATTATTGACTAAATAATTCATATTTACCTATTCTTGCAATGTCAGTGTAAAGCAGCAAATTTTGACTGCAAGAGAATGACACAGAGTTTGCTAAATTCTTGCAAGACTGCACTCAGCAATCTGAATATTCAGATGAAGTGATATTCGCTGAGGACCCCCTGAAGACTTTTTCAGATGCCATTCGCAACTTTGTCATCCACTACTGCCAACAAGACCACACATCGAAATGGTGTCATCACCCAAAGGTATATTACAAAGAAATTCTTGTTATTATTATCATCATTATTACTGTAATTATTATTATTATTATTATTATTATTATTATTATTATTATTATTATTATTATCATCATTATCATTATAGTTGTTATTACTATTATTGTCATTATTGTTATTAAATTAGTTCAATTCTGATGGTACTCCGTACATAACGGATAATGGGTTCACCTGCAAGGAACAGGTTGCTGGATTTGAAGCTCTCATTGCAGAGATGGCTGCTCGACCTCAGGACTATGTTTCGGATCGTGGCAGGTTGACAACCAACACTGTTGAGGGTTTTCATGGCATGGCACTGGTGTATCGAGACAAACGGACTGATCTTGGTCCAGTGTATTACACCTGCAAAACCAACATGGCCATTTGTCACAAAGTATACAACTTGTACAAAATACATTAGCTATGATATAAAATAATATGTGTTGACTAATAGAACATAGGTCCTGTATGGAAGCTGTTGTGCCTAATGCGCATGGGAGTGGACGTGCCAACAACTGCAGTGGCTGCCATTCTCAAGGACCAGAAGAATTGGACAGATGACCAAGTTCAGAGGTCAAGTGCGAAACACCTGGAAAAAAGGATATTAGCTTTATTTGTTTATTGAAGAATATGTATGTATTTAGTACGAATTATGATAAATTTTTGAATATTTGCCACTATCTTTTGTCCACATAATTTTGAATATGTAGTTGTTTCCAATAATGGTGTGTTTTACATGTATTTAGGTTAGATCTCTTATCATTTCGTTTCTATACTTTTTTTAACCACTCCTTCACTATTCTTACCGATTTTTTTTTTCATTTGTGTTATTACCACTAAACTTATAGAAACTTACAGAAGAAAAAGAAGAAGATTCGTCATGAGCAGGAGAAGGCAGTAATGGGGACACTGAGAGGTGTTGAATGTGTGACTGGTGAATATGTTGGAGATGGGCAGGGAGAAGCTGACAAAACTGAATCAGCAATTGACGCATCTACAAATGTTCTGGATTCTGAGCTTCAGTACATTGCTGACGATGCTGCTGAACAGGACGACGAGGATGAGTCAAGTGGTGACGTCAGCGAGTCTCGTCCCCTCCTCATATTGTACAACTGTGAGACGACAGGGCTTAGCATCTACTCTGACCACACCAATTTGGGTGCCAAGGTGATCCAACCTCCTGTTTCAGTCCCCAATGCAACTTGTTCCTCTCTGGTTCAGACCAGCCGAACATTTCTGCTGCTGGTATTCTATAAATACATTATAAATAATTAGAGTTGTAATTGTGATTTGTTATATAATTAGTTTTGAGGGTAACAGGCATCACCTCCAATCTTTTAAGGAGTGAACGGTCACTGTCTGTTGTGTTGCCACAATTTTTAAAGTGGATTACAAGTACAACACCACTCTAGTCAGTGAAAAAACAGGGATTCCTCACTATCCGGGTATGCAAAAGTATTACCCCCCTCTTTGTATTCATTTATTTATTTTTAATTTATGTACATACATTAGTCTTGGTAGCACACAACAGATCTGCTTTTGACTTCCCCATTTTGTTTGCGGAAGTTGAACGGCGCAGTGAGTTGGCAACTCTCAACTTTCCAAACAATGTCCACTTCTGTGACACGCTACCAGTATTGCGGAAGGTATATATATATTCCACTAAAAATTATTGCAGTGTCTAATTAATAATTTTATTTAGATGAAGAAGGACGGGGAAGAGGTGCTGCAGGGAACATCACTTGGCATGGGAAAACTCCACCAGAAAATTATTGGAGTTGACATTGAAAGTATAAGCTATAATAAGAATATTCATTATTATTATTAATGTTATATTATCATTATTATTACTACTGCCATTACTACTACTACTATTACAACAACTATTAATAATACTAATAATAATATTATTATTATTATTGTACTACTACTGTTATTGTTATTGCTATCACTGTTGTTTTTACCTTAGGTGCACACAGAGCTCTTCCCGATGTACTGGCACTTGAGAGAGTTTTGCTGCATCCATCACTGAGTGGCTGTTTGAAGGAACTCTCCATTCTGACTCCTCAGATGCAACTGAAGAAGTGGCTTTCCCAAAAGACTCTGTTTATCAAAGCAGCAGCACTCACCAGGTCCTTAGGAAAACCCAGTGTCACACCAACACAAGCCAAGAAGCTGGTTACTGAGGGCTTCGACTACAAGAGCCTATCACTTCTCCACCAAACCAGCCGTACTAAGGACGACTTTCATGAGGTCCTGAAGAAGAGGGGAGTCAGGAGCAAGCCGCTCGGCGAGAAGCTGTTCAAGGCGCTCAGTTCCCATAGAGTCTGCTGCCCCAGCTGTTCGCCGCCTTCTCCATTCGTTGTTACCGTGTTTTATTGGCGAGCGAGTGTAGCGAGCGAGACACTTACAGGGGTAACACAATTGAAAATCGGGGATGTTTGTTGGCAAGCGAGCGGAGCGAGCGAGACAGTATTAGGGGTGGATAATGCAAAATCGGGTATACGTTATATGTATATATGTATGTGTGGATGGTACGTATGCCTCTTAAACGCGCGCGCGGGGAACTTTTTCTCTAAAAAACACGGCTTTTTAGGCTTGACCCCAGTTTATTCTGAAACTACAGCATTAAGCAAGCCGTACTATATACTTAAGCGCCAAAGTGTGAGAAAATTCCTGCGAAAACGCTTGCTTTTCAAGAAACAAAAAGTTGACTCGGTAAGTACGTAATTCCATATTTGTTGGCTTGTGCGTGCCCTAAGTATGAACACGCCCACGTAGTCCCGTTGGAGAAGGACCAGGTGTATGATTCCGCTGGCGCTAGCTTGCAGCCTTGTCTGTCTGCCCCAAAGCGCGTGCTCCCACCGATAACAACTCAGTGAGTTTAGGTAATCATACAACAAGAAATAATACATAATCACAAAACCTATAAGGGAATGACTACAGGCTGAAGCGTGTGGTTTTAGCTAGGTATGAATATGATTAAGTACATGGATCAGGTAAGGTAAGGTAAGTTCAATGGGAAGGACCACACCCCACAACAGTATTATTAACTTATTGCCAGACATTTATTGTGTATGTGTTTGTATGTTTTTTGTGTCTTAGTTTCAATAGTTGTAGTAACAGCTGTATTTTATGTATCATTTTTATGTTGCCTAGGTTACTTGTTACAATTTGTGTGAATGTTTGTGCTCTCATTTGATTGGTTACTATAATAATTCATTATCATCTCTGCGATTGGTCAGTTTTTCATTATATTCTGTTTTCTTGTGATCCCATTGGCAGTCTATAAAAGGGCTGACCAGGGACAGTCATGAGCTCTGACTCTTTGATTGAAACACTGTCACTCATTATCTTTATTTGGATATATCAAAATTAAGTTAAAACTTGAACTGACGAGGAAACTATTATAGCATTGTTGGGTGGACCTAGCCAAAGAAGCAGAGGGTCCGACAACTGTGAAGGGGTGTCATAGGCCTCAAATTCAGGATGGCCTCAACCTCGGCGAGCACTGTGGTCATCTCATCAAAACGGAGAGGTTGAGGAGTCAGGATTTTCCGGAGCAAGGACTTCATGGCTTTCACTCTGGCTTCCCACAGTCCACCTAAGTGAGGCGCTCGGGGAGGGATGTGATGCCACTTGATGTTATTTTGTGAGGCCAGGTGTGAGATGGAGTTGGTGGTATCTTTGGAGAGTGTCATGGACTGGATTTCCCGGATTTCTTCTCGAGCTCCGACAAAGTTGGTTCCATTGTCGGAAAAAACGTTGGATGGACAGCCTCGGCAAGCAATGAATCTCTTCAGAGCGGCCAGGAAATCATCAGTAGAAAGCGAAGCACACAGCTCAATGTGAATGGTGTTGGTGGCCATACAGACGAATAGACAAGCGTATGTCTTAACGTAGGTCGGCTTCCTAATGTGTCCAAGTCTCAGAGTTAAAGAACCAGCGAAGTCAACACCAGTGTTGTCGAATGGAGGCGCAGGTGTGGTCCTGGAGAGGGGAAGGAGTCCCATCTGCTGCTGGAGAGGACGAGCATAACCTCTTTGGCAGGTAGGACAGGTCTTGCTGATCTGCTTCAGTCGGTTGAAGAGTCCAGGCATGTAGTAGGATGAGCTGATGATGGACATCAATGCGCGTGGTCCTGCATGGCTGTAAGTTACATGGAGGGTTTGAAGTAGCAGCTGCGTCAGGTGTGACTTTGGTGACCGGAGTGTCAATTGGGTAGGTGACGAACTTCAGGTGGGATCTCGTATCCTGGTGTTAATGAGTAGATGCCCATGTTTGGAGATGGTAAACACAAAGCGATGCAGTGGGTGAGTCCTCGCTAGAAGTTTTCCCTTGAGTGCCAATTGGAAGACATCGGAGTAGTGTTCAAGTTGAGATAGGCGATACAGTTTTGGTTTTACATCAGAGACTTCAGTAGATGTGATGACATCACTGTGTAGGCGTTTCTCGGCAGGTAGTCAGCAGTTGTGGAAGATCAGATAGATCCAAGCAACAACTCTAGACAGGTGATGAAAGGAAGAGTAACGCTTCCACAACATCTGGGTGAAGGTAGGTTTGTCATCTGGATCATGTGGATGGATAGGAGTCACGGTCAGACAGGAAAGAGGGACTTCTTTGACTTTGGGTTTGGAGAGGGGTCGAATCGGCCACTGATCAGGAGGTAAGGAAAGCCATGGCGGGCCTTTCCACCAGAGAGAGGAGTTGATCAACAGCTTGGCATGTAGTCCACGA